>Ga0207656_10000009_pt1 | contig 245637 bp, 223 predicted proteins | sample KBSCornC12_FD_184297 | JGI IMG/M metagenome (GOLD analysis project Ga0207656, IMG submission 184297) | Corn rhizosphere microbial communities from Kellogg Biological Station, Michigan, USA - KBS Corn C1-2 (SPAdes) (version 2) | ecosystem: Host-associated > Plants > Roots > Rhizosphere > Soil ...
ATAATCTTGTTGACTATCAGTCTGACTCCACAAGCACCCACACGAATTGCTTGATTCAGTTGTTAAAGAGCGGTTGGTTAAGATCTTTCGTCTCAACCGAGGCGCGCATTCTACAGCAGCCTCATTTACTGTCAAGTGATTATTTTCAGAAGTTTTCGAAGATTTCTTCAACAACTTCAACCACTTGCGCTTCCGATCTCTCGTTAGCGGGAGGCGAATTCTACAGCGTTATACGCCGCTGTCAACACCTCTTTTTCTCCGCTTTCGATCGAGAGGATCGAAACGTTAATAGAGCCAGACAACACTGCCCTACCAACTCCTTCTGGGCTTCGATGAACTGAAGCAAGTCGCTGTCGAATTCCGCGTAACTCTTTGTTTACCAAGGAGTTTTCCGTTTCGACTGCGCCGGAAGTGGGGCGAATTATAGACTTCCAGAATCTGCCGTCAACCCTTAATTTTGCTTTTCTATCAATTAGTTAGAGTTGATTAAAAAACCACCAATAAAGCGTCGCTAATGCTCTCTATATAGAAGACAGAATTCAGATGACGCCCGCAGCCTTCAATGCGACCACATTCGCCACCCCCAGCCCCAATACTTCCTGAAGCACCTTGGCCGTATGCTCTCCCAGCAGAGGAGGCGCACTACGATACTCCACCGGCGTCTTGGACAACCGTATCGGGCTGGCAACCTGAGGCACCATCCCTGCCACCGAATGAGGCAGCGCCATCGCCAGCCCACGCGCCTTCACCTGAGGATCGGCAAACACCTGCGCCAGGTCATTGATAGGTCCACAAGGCACACCCACCCGCTCCAGCTGCGACACCCACTCCGCCGTCGTCTTGAACACCGTAGCCTGACGTATCAGAGGAATCAGCTGTGCCCGATTGGCCACGCGCACCTTATTAGTAGAAAAGCGTGGATCATCTGCCCACTGTGGCTGCCCAGCCACTTCAGCAAACTTGCGGAACTGGCCGTCATTACCCACCGTCAGGATGAAGTCGCCATCGGCCGTGGGAAAGTCCTGATAAGGCACGATATTCGGATGGGCGTTACCCAGGCGCTTTGGTGGCACACCTGTCGTCAGGTAATTCATCGCCTGGTTGGCCAGGCATGCCACCTGTACATCCAGCAATGCCATATCGATATGTTGCCCGCCACCGTCATGATCCCGATGAGCCAGTGCCGCCAGTATCGCCACGGTCGAGTAGAGCCCCGTGAGAATGTCCGTCAGCGCTACGCCAACCTTCACCGGCCCAGCCCCCTCTTCTCCCTCTGGACGGCCAGTCAGACTCATAAGCCCGCCCAAGCCCTGAATCATGAAGTCATAGCCAGCACGCGCCGCATAGGGCCCTGTTTGCCCAAACCCCGTAATCGAGCAGTAGATCAGCTCCGGGTTGATCTCCTTGAGCGATTCATAGTCCAGCCCGTAAGCCGCGAGACCACCCACCTTGAAGTTCTCGATCAGGATGTCCGACTTGGCCGCCAGCTCACGCACCAGCGCCTGACCCTCCGGCCGCGTGAAGTCAATTGTCACCGACTCCTTATTGCGATTGGCCGACAGGTAATACGCCGCCTCACTGGTGTTCTCACCATAGGCATCCTTGAGGAAGGGTGGCCCCCAGGCGCGCGTATCGTCGCCGCTGCCCGGCCGCTCGACCTTGATCACCTCAGCCCCAAGGTCCGCAAGGATCTGCCCAGCCCAGGGGCCCGCCAGTACTCGAGATAAATCCAGCACCCGCAGGTGCGAAAGCGCGCCCATGCCGTGCTCCTATTAATAGAACGCCTGAAGACCGGTTTGCGCACGCCCCAGAATCAAGGCATGCACGTCATGAGTGCCCTCGTAGGTATTGACCACCTCAAGGTTGACCAGATGACGCGCCACTCCGAACTCGTCGGAAATCCCATTGCCACCCAACATGTCCCGGGCCATGCGTGCGATGTCCAGGGATTTGCCGCACGAGTTACGCTTCATGATCGAAGTGATCTCAACCGCCGCCGTGCCTTCATCCTTCATGCGCCCCAGACGCAGGCAACCCTGCAGAGCCAGAGTAATCTCGGTTTGCATGTCTGCCAGCTTCTTCTGGATCAACTGAGTTGCCGCCAGTGGACGGCCGAACTGATGGCGATCAAGCGTGTATTGGCGAGCGGTATGCCAGCAAAACTCGGCAGCCCCCAACGCCCCCCAGGAGATGCCATAGCGTGCAGAGTTCAAGCATGTGAAAGGCCCCTTCAAGCCACGCACATCCGGAAAGATGTTCTCTTCCGGCACGAACACGTTGTCCATCACGATTTCACCGGTGATGGAGGCGCGCAGCCCGACCTTGCCGTGAATCGCCGGAGCGCTCAAACCCTTCCAGCCTTTCTCCAGGACAAAGCCACGGATATCGCCGGCATCGTCCTTGCCCCACACAACAAAAACATCCGCGATCGGGCTATTGGTGATCCACATCTTTGCGCCCGTCAGGCTGTAGCCACCTTCCACCTTGCGGGCGCGAGTAATCATCGCCCCCGGGTCGGAACCGTGGTTAGGCTCTGTCAGACCAAAACAACCGATCCACTCGCCAGAGGCCAACTTGGGCAGGTACTTCTGCTTCTGCGCCTCAGTGCCGAATTCATTGATCGGCACCATGACCAGTGACGACTGCACACTCATCATCGAACGATAGCCCGAGTCAACACGTTCCACTTCGCGTGCGATCAACCCATAGCTGACGTAATTCAAGCCACTGCCACCGTACTGCTCGGGAATCATCGCGCCGAGCAGGCCCGTCTCGCCCATCTCGCGGAAAATCGCAGGGTCTGTCTTTTCATGGCGGAAGGCCTCGAGCACACGCGGCGCCAACTTGTCCTGAGCAAATTGCTCAGCACTGTCGCGCACCATGCGCTCTTCTTCGGTGAGCTGCTGATCCAGCAGCAGTGGATCGATCCAGTTGAAGCTTGCCTTGCCAGCCATGAATAAGCCCTCGCGGAAGAAAACGGAAGTCGTGGAGCCAGCGTAGGCCCGCCATGCGCGTAGGGCAAACGAGGTTTCCGCATAGGGTTGTGCTAATTTCTCACTTCGAAGCAGCCAAAAATGGCGTATATGCGCCCTAGCAAGTGAGGACACGGTATATGCGCAGGAAAATTCCCAGTACCACCGCTTTGGTCAGTTTTGAAGCGGCAGCCCGCCACGAGAGCTTCACCAAGGCTGCGCAGGAGCTTTCGATCACTCAAGGCGCTATCTGTCGACAGATCGCCAGTCTCGAGGAGTTTTTAAGTGTCGAGCTGTTTCGCCGTTCACGGCGCGGGGTAAAGCTGACAGAGGCGGGTCTGTCGTATAGCCGTCGCGTGGCGACGCAACTGGATGCGGTGGAGCGCGATACGCTTTCCGTCATGGGCCAGCAGGGCGCCAACACCATCGAACTGGCCGTAGTCCCGACGTTCGGCACTCAATGGTTGATTCCTCGCCTCAAGGATTTCCAACGCCAGCACCCCGAGGTCACGGTCAACCTCACGAATCGAACGCGACCTTTCCTGTTTGCCGACACAGAGTTCGACGCCGCCATCTACTTCGGCGACGCCGACTGGTCCGGTACCGAATCCCACCGGCTGATGGGCGAAAATCCTGTACCCGTATGCAGCCCTCGGCTATTGGGTGACCGTGCGCAGTTCAGCGCCCAGGCGATTGCAGAACTGCCGCTCCTGCAGCAAACCACACGACCCTATGCCTGGCGCCAATGGTTCAACGCCCAACATTTGAACATCCCACGCGACATGACAGGCCCCCGTTACGAGCTATTCTCGATGTTGTCCCAAGCGGCCATGCATGACATGGGGATCGCGCTGATCCCCCCGTTCCTTATCCAGCGCGAACTGAACGATGGCCAATTGGTGATAGCAAGCCCCGAGGCGCTGAGCAGCACGAAGGCTTATTACCTGATGATTCCCGACAGAAAAGTCGAATCCGCTTCGTTGCACGCGTTCAGAGACTGGCTCATCGACCAGTCGCAACGCTACAGCTCCAATGTTTAAAGGCTAAAACCGCATTACTGACTTTGTAGTCAATCAACCTACAGTCCTACAGATGTATATATATGTCGCATTTAAACAGAGCGTATCTCAAAGGTAAAAATACAGCTGAAAGCCATTAATTACGTGGCTTAGAGCGACTATTGCAAGCCAATGACCGACCATTCACACCAACCATGCAAAAATATTGGAAAAGCGTGCAAAACCCTTTAAGCCTATGTATTTGAACAGCTTAATTCAGTGCATTGCGACAATCAGTCACAGGGTGACTTGTAGTTAATTTTTCGTCACCCGTCATAATCCCTTGAAGGCCGTAAAGTTCGCCTGCAAAATGCCGCGCCCCGCTGTCATTTCAGCGGGATCGTGCTGATCGGCCGCCCCAGTTGCGCCACTCGCGGTGCACTGGCCTTTTTACAAAAAGATCAAAAGCAAAAAGATCATGCAGGAGATTTGACGTGCACATTGGTGTTCCTCTCGAAACCCAGACCGGTGAAACGCGGGTGGCTGCCACCCCGGAAACCATCAAGAAGCTGATCGGCCAGGGCCATAAGGTCACTGTACAAAGCGGAGCAGGCATCAAGGCCAGCATCGTCGACAGTGCGTATGAAACGGCAGGCGCGACCATTGGCAGTGCCAACGATGCGTTTGGCGCAGAGCTGATTCTCAAGGTGATAGCCCCCAGCGACAGCGAGCTGACGCTGATCAAAAGTGGCACCGTGTTGGTCGGCATGCTCAATCCGTTCAGCAACGAAACCATTACCAAGTTGGCCGAGCGCGGTATTACAGCCTTCGCCCTGGAAGCTGCACCGCGCACCTCGCGGGCCCAGAGCCTGGACGTGCTGTCCTCCCAGGCCAACATCGCCGGCTATAAGGCGGTACTGCTCGCCGCTCATCACTATCCGCGCTTCATGCCGATGCTGATGACCGCCGCGGGCACCGTCAAGGCTGCTCGCGTGCTGATCCTCGGCGCCGGTGTGGCGGGCTTGCAGGCCATCGCCACAGCGAAACGCCTGGGTGCCGTCATCGAAGCGTCCGACGTACGCCCGGCCGTAAAAGAGCAGATCGAGTCTCTCGGTGCCAAGTTCGTCGACGTGCCTTACGAAACCGACGAAGAACGTGAATGCGCCGTCGGCGTCGGCGGTTACGCTCGCCCGATGCCCACCAGTTGGATGCAACGCCAGGCCCTGGCTGTGCACGAACGCGCCAAGCAAGCTGACATCGTCATCACCACCGCCCTCATCCCAGGCCGTAAAGCTCCGACGTTGCTCAGCGCTGAAACCGTGGCACAGATGAAACCCGGCTCCGTGGTGATCGATCTCGCGGCCGCCCAAGGCGGCAACTGCCCGCTGACCGTCGCCGACCAAGTGGTAGTGGAAAATGGCGTGATCATCTGCGGCCCGACCAACCTGGCCGGTGCCGTCGCTGCCGACGCGTCAGCTTTGTATGCGCGCAACCTGCTGGACTTCCTGAAGCTGGTCTTCACCAAGGAAGGGCAGTTTGAAATCAACCTCGAAGACGACATCGTCGCCGCGTGCCTGATGTGCCGCGACGGCCAAGTCATCCGTAAAAACGCCTAGGCAGGGATTCAGACGATGGAAGAGCTTATCTCCCCCGGTATCTACAACCTGATCATCTTTGTGCTGGCGATTTATGTCGGTTACCACGTGGTCTGGAACGTCACACCCGCACTGCACACGCCTCTGATGGCGGTGACCAACGCGATTTCGGCGATTGTGATCGTCGGCGCCATGCTCGCCGCCGCACTCACCGTGACGCCCCTGGGCAAGACCATGGGCACCCTGGCCGTGGCCTTGGCAGCAGTGAACGTGTTCGGCGGTTTCCTGGTGACGCGCCGCATGCTCGAGATGTTCAAGAAGAAAGCCCCGAAAGCAAAAGAAGAGGCGCCTAAGTAATGAGCATGAATCTGGTTACGACGCTCTACTTGATCGCGTCGATCTGCTTTATCCAGGCCCTTAAAGGCCTGTCACACCCGACCACTTCGCGACGCGGCAACCTGTTCGGCATGCTCGGCATGGCGCTGGCGGTACTCACGACTGTGGGCCTCATCTATAAGCTCGGCGCTGAACTCGCCACTGCTGGTATCGGCTACGTGATTGTCGGCCTGCTGATCGGCGGCACCGCCGGTTCGATCATGGCCAAGCGCGTGGAAATGACCAAGATGCCGGAACTGGTCGCCTTCATGCACAGCATGATCGGCCTGGCTGCAGTGTTCATCGCCATTGCCGCCGTAGTCGAGCCGCAATCACTGGGCATCGTCAAACACCTGGGCGATTCGATCCCTGCCGGTAACCGCCTGGAACTGTTTCTTGGCGCAGCCATCGGTGCCATCACCTTCTCCGGTTCGGTGATTGCGTTCGGCAAGCTGTCGGGCAAGTACAAGTTCCGCCTGTTCCAGGGTGCACCGGTACAGTTCGGCGGCCAACACAAGTTGAACCTGGTGCTCGGCCTGCTGACACTTGGCCTGGGCCTGGCGTTTATGTTCACCGGCAACCTCACCGCCTTCGCGTTGATGCTGGCCCTGGCCTTCGTGCTCGGCGTGCTGATCATCATCCCGATTGGCGGCGCGGACATGCCCGTGGTTGTCTCGATGCTCAACAGCTACTCCGGCTGGGCGGCGGCGGGCATCGGTTTCTCGCTGAACAACTCGATGCTGATCATAGCCGGCTCCCTGGTGGGCTCCAGCGGCGCGATCCTGTCTTACATCATGTGCAAGGCGATGAACCGTTCCTTCTTTAATGTACTGCTCGGCGGTTTCGGCAATGCGCCGGATGCGGGTGCAGCAACGGGCTCAAAAGAAGCACGTCCGGTTAAGTCCGGCTCTGCGGACGATGCAACCTTCCTGCTGACCAACGCCGACACCGTGATCATCGTCCCGGGCTATGGCCTGGCGGTGGCGCGGGCGCAACACGCACTCAAAGAACTGACCGAGAAGCTGACCCACCACGGCGTCACCGTTAAATATGCGATCCACCCAGTGGCAGGCCGCATGCCTGGACATATGAACGTCCTATTGGCGGAGGCCGAAGTGCCTTACGACCAGGTGTTCGAGATGGAAGACATCAACTCCGAGTTCGGCCAAGCCGACGTGGTGCTGGTGCTGGGCGCGAACGACGTGGTCAACCCGGCCGCCAAGAACGACCCGAACTCGCCGATTGCCGGCATGCCGATCCTCGAAGCGTTCAAAGCCAAGACCATCATCGTCAACAAGCGCTCGATGGCCAGTGGTTATGCTGGGCTGGATAACGAACTGTTCTACCTGGACAAGACCATGATGGTCTTCGGTGATGCCAAGAAGGTCATCGAAGACATGGTCAAAGCCGTCGAGTAACACTGCCTCAGCGCAATACTCGAAACCCCGGCCTGCGATAGGCTGGGGTTTTTTATTGCTGCATGAAACCCGACCAAAGGCTCTAAATCGCTGCCTGGCATTCGACCATGGTAGCGGGCCGAAATTTTTTGAAATCACTAAACTGCGCACCTTGCTTCCGCAGCCTGAGATAAGAATCCATGTACCGTGATCGCATCCGCTTGCCTTCGTTGTTGAACAAGGTCATGAGCGCGGCAGACGCCGCCGCACTGATCGAGGACGGCATGACCGTCGGCATGAGTGGCTTCACCCGTGCGGGTGAAGCCAAGGCCGTCCCCCACGCCCTGGCCGAACGCGCCAAGACGTCGCCGCTGAAAATCACCCTGATGACCGGCGCCAGCCTGGGCAATGACCTGGACAAGCAACTGACCGAAGCGGGCGTACTGTCACGACGCATGCCTTTCCAAGTCGACAGCACCCTGCGTAAGGCAATCAACGCCGGCGAAGTGATGTTCATCGACCAGCACTTGTCGGAAACCGTCGAACAACTGCGCAACAACCAACTCAAGTTGCCGGACATCGCGGTGATTGAAGCGGTGGCGATCACTGAACAAGGGCATATCGTGCCCACCACGTCTGTGGGCAACTCGGCCAGCTTCGCGATTTTTGCCAAACAGGTGATCGTCGAGATCAACCTGGCGCACAATCCGAACCTGGAAGGGTTGCACGACATCTATATCCCGACCTACCGGCCGACGCGCACGCCGATCCCGCTGGTCAAAGTTGATGACCGTATCGGCAGCACCGCGATCCCGATTCCACCGGAAAAGATCGTCGCCATCGTGATCACCCACCAGGCCGACTCCGCCTCCACGGTGACGCCGCCCGACAGCGACACCCAAGGCATCGCCAATCACCTGATCAACTTCCTCAAGCAGGAAGTCGACGCTGGCCGCATGACCAACAAGCTCGGCCCGCTGCAGGCCGGTATCGGCAACATTGCCAACGCGGTGATGTGCGGCTTGATCGAGTCGCCGTTCGAAGACCTGACCATGTATTCGGAAGTGTTGCAGGATTCGACCTTCGACCTGATCGACGCCGGCAAGCTCAGTTTCGCCTCGGGCAGCTCGATCACCTTGTCGGAGCGACGCAACGCCGACGTGTTCGGCAACCTGGAACACTATAAGGACAAGCTGGTACTGCGCCCGCAGGAGATCTCCAACCACCCTGAAGTGGTGCGGCGCCTGGGCATTATCGGCATCAACACCGCGCTGGAGTTCGATATCTACGGCAACGTCAATTCCACCCATGTCTGCGGCACACGGATGATGAACGGCATTGGTGGCTCCGGGGACTTCGCGCGCAATGCGCACTTGGCGATCTTCGTCACCAAGTCGATTGCCAAGGGCGGCGCAATTTCCAGCGTGGTGCCAATGGTCAGCCACGTGGACCACACCGAGCATGACGTCGACATCCTGGTGACCGAGATTGGCCTGGCCGACCTGCGTGGCCTGGCGCCACGGGAACGGGCTAGGGTAATCATCGACAACTGCGTGCACCCGGCCTACCGAGATGCCCTCAACAGTTACTTCGATGCCGCCTGCGCCATCGGCGGGCATACCCCGCACATCCTGCGCGAAGCACTGAGCTGGCACATCAACCTGGAAGAAACCGGGCACATGCTCAAGGCGTGATTGATACAGATCCGAGCTGATGCAAATACAGTTTCATCAGCTCGATGGATTCGCCCCCACTTAATGATAAAACTGTACTACTGTACCGGTCATTTCCTACCGAAATATCCTACGAACCTCACCGAAAATACCTATTTCGCACTATTTCAGTGCGGACAGGTACAGTTGCCCCATTTACGTACAGTACAGCAGCTATAAACAGTTAACTGGCCCCTCACAATACAGGTGAACTGTATCTAGAGAGTGTTGCGCCGGAAGAGGATCATTGGCATCAGTTAAACCACTACCTAATCCCGCCACAAGCGGAAGGATGTCATCATGGAACGTACACTCAGTTCCGAACTGTTCTTCGAAGAAAAAGCTGTAAACACCCAGGCCTCCCTGCCTCTGCGCGTTATCGCCAACCTGATGTTGTGGCAGCGCCGCATCTCCAGCCGCCACCAACTGGCTCGTCTGGATTCGCGTCTGCTGGCTGACGCAGGCATCAGCGAAGCTCAACGCTACGAAGAGCTGAGCAAGCCGTTCTGGCGCTGATTCAGCGCTCGCTGGCCCTGACCTGACGGGTCCACTGCCAGCAACCTGATTTGTCAAAACAAAGCCCGCCCCGGGAAACCGGAGGCGGGCTTTGTTGTTTCCAGGATTCGGATTTTTAACGGAAAACAGAAGCCTAGCGCAGCAATAGGTACAGTTAAAAATATATAACAGTTAAGCGGTACAATTTAACATTGGTGTATCTGTATCGATCGGAAGCCGCCACCCAACATGGTGTTCCAAGACCTCATGAAAGGTACTCGCCATGGATACGTCACCCCCCTTTATAAGCGACTGCCACGCCAGGCAGCCTCCATTCTGGCCAAATGGCTACGCCACGCTTATGAACGACGCCAATTGTCGCAGCTTGATACCCGGGAGCTCTCCGACGTCGGCATCAGTCAGGGCGACCGAATGGCCGAGCTGTCCAAGCCGTTCTGGCGTGACTAGGCAGTCAAGGCGCTTCCCGAACGGATAAGCGGCGGCTTAATATCCATTCACAATGTGGCAAACCGCGCAGTACAGGCGTCTGATCCCCAATGGCTGCCCTGCGCCACCTTATCCGTTCATCTACTGGAGTCATCCCATGTCCCGTCTTCGCCTGCTGAGTGCTGCCACCCTGTTGGCCCTGGCTGCCAACGCCAACGCGAGCAGCTTCATCGTGACTACCGACTCCATCGTCGGCGCGCTGAAGGCCACTTCCGACGCCACCTCCGATGCCACGTCCTCCCTACGTGACAACAAGGTCGTGCGTGCAGCCCGTGACGACGCCGCCAGCTTTGTCGCCAGCGAAGGCGCCATCCGTGGCGTGAAACTGGAAAGCGCCCTGGCCCAGATCCGCCAGCAAGCGCCGCAATTGAACACTGCCACTGATGCACAACTGGCCCAAGCCATCCTGGCCATCTGACGACAAGGCGGACGCCCGGGCGCTGGCTCTCGCCCGGGCATTGCGCTAGCCTTGGCGCTCGTTTTCAGTTGTCGAGTGCCATGGTTTTTTCATACCGCCTTTTAATCGTCCCTGTGATGTTTTCGTTCGCTTGGTCGCCGATGGCTTCAGCCTTTGACCTCACCACCCAGAGCACCGTCGTGAGCGCGTATGTCACCAGCAAGGTGACCTCCGCACCCTTCGACAGAAAAGTGATAATGGCCGCCCAGGATGACGCCGCTGCGTTTATCGCCACTGACGGCCAATGGCGGGGCGCGCGGCTGGAGTCGGCATTGGATTATCTGCGCCGTAGCCAACCAAAACTTAACGCCAGCGACCTTGAACTGGCGCAGGCAATTCTCGTCCAATAATCATCCTTATTTTTTGGAGTCATTCCATGCGTAGCCCGCTGATTGCTGCCACCCTGGGCCTGCTGTTGTTGGCCGACATCGCCCAGGCGCATACGCTGGTGGCCACCAGTAACATCATTGTTCGCGCCTCCGGCCGCACCATTGATTTCACCTCGGACACCACCACCTCCATCCGCGACTCCAAAGTCGTGCGCGAAGCCCACGACGACGCCGCCAGTTTCGTCGCCAGCAATGGCGAGATCCGTGGCGCCCACCTTGAGGCCGCCTTCGAGGCCCTGCGCACACGCCTGCCGGAAGCCCGCGACGCCAGCGACCAGACCCTAGCCGAAGCCATCCTCGCACTGTGAGGCGAATCGTCGCCTGGCTCCTGGCCGGGGCAGTGCTGCTGTGCGCCAGCGCAGCCCAGGCCAGCCTGCAGCTGCGACTCAAGACCGAAGGTCTGAGCCCGGCTGAACAACAGGCCAGCCAGGCGTTGCTCGACGAAGCGATGCGTTCCCTGCCGCCACGCTTTGTCGAGCAGTTGGACCGGCGCATCGATGTCGGCTGGACCGACAAGATGCCCGAGAACGCCTACGGGCAAGCCTCGCTCGTGTCCGAGCTGGACCTCAACAACAACCTGCTGGCCAGCCTGACCGACGGCAGCGCCGCCACCCAAAAAACCAATCGCCCCCACGGCACTGTGCGCCGGGAAATGCTCGCCACGGTGCTGCATGAACTGACCCACATCTATGACCGTGCGCGCCTGTGGTCCAAAGAAGACCGCACGCTGATCAATCGCTGCAGCCGCCAGAACAACCTCACCGGCCTGATCGGCCTGCCTGATCAATGCCGTGGCCAGAATGGCCGGCGCTTTACCCTGAGCGATGATCCACGCCTGCTGGACCTGGCCGGTTGGCCGCAATACGTCGGGCGCCGTGGCGAGCGTGAGCAGCACAACCATCAGGTGGCTCGCAGCCCGGACATTTACGAAACCACCAGCCCGCTGGAGTTCGTCGCGGTCAACATGGAGTATTTCCTCCTCGACCCTAGCTACGCCTGCCGCCGTCCCGCGCTGTTCCGCTATTACAAGGAACACTTCGGCTGGGCCCCGCCGCAACAAGACACCTGCGCCAGCACCTACGCGTTCCTCAATGCCGGTAACGATTTTGCCAAGACACCGCTGGGCCATGTGGACCCGGAGCGCGTCTACGAGATCGACTACCTGCTGGCCGAAGCCAACCAGAACCTGGTCAGCCGCTGGGGCCACAGCATGCTGCGCCTGGTGATCTGCGCACCGGGCCGCCCGCGTGGACCGGATTGCCGGCTGGACCTGGACCAGCATCTGGTTCTTTCCTATCGCGCGTTCGTCGGTGACGTACAGCTGTCGAGTTGGGATGGCCTGGTCGGCAAATACCCCTCGCGGCTGTTCGTGCTGCCGCTGGCGCAAGTGATCGATGAATACACCAAGACCGAGCTGCGCGGCCTGGCCTCGGTGCCGTTGAAACTGACCCGCCAGGAAATCAACGATACCGTCGAGCATGCCGCCGAAATGCATTGGAGCTACGACGGCAACTACTTCTTCATCTCCAACAACTGCGCGGTGGAAAGCCTGAAACTGCTACGCAGCGGCAGCGCCAATCCGCAATTGACCGGCCTGGACAACATCACCCCCAATGGCTTGCTCGAGGTGCTGAGCGCACGCGGCCTGGCCGACACCAGTGTGCTGGATGACAAACGCAGGGCATTGCGCCTGGGTTATCACTTCGACTCCTTCCGCGAACGCTACCAAGCCATGTTCGATGTGCTGCGCAAACACCTGCCGATCAAACAGACCCAGGTCGAAGACTGGCTATCCCTGAGCGCCGAGGAGCGTCGCCAGTGGTTCGACCAGGCCGATCTGCGCACCAGCGCCGCGTTGCTGCTGCTGGAGCAGGCGAGCTTTCGCAAGCAGTTGATGCTGGCCCAAGACGAAGTCAAACAACGCTACCTCGGTGCCCGCGAGCTGAAAAACGGTGGCATGGAAAAAGCCAATGCCACGCTGCAACAGATCCTTGCCAACAGCGGTTTCCTCAGTCGCCCGGCGGAACTGCTCGGCAGCGGCGGCTATGGCTTGCCGCAACCTTCGGAAGCCACGCGTCTGGAATCGGAAAGCGCCGAGCGCCAGAAGCAGCTGCAATCGCTGACCGGCGAATTGGACAAAGAGGTGAGGGCGCTGCTGGAGCCTTCCCGTTCAGCCGAGATAGCCGCCTGTGAAGCCAACCTCAAGCTGGTGGGCGAACACTTGCGCAAGCTGCACAAAGCCGCCGGCGGCCTCGAACTGCCCTAAAAACCTCAAGCAAAATATAGACAAATGTGGGAGGGGGCTTGCCCCCGATAGCGGTGTGTCAGCCTGCGCATGCAGTGACTGGCACCCTGTTATCGGGGGCAAGCCCCCTCCCACATGTTGATCTACATAAATCCAGGGACCGCGTGCATTCCCTTCGTCACCTGTTTTTTCAGCGAAAGCTGGCTGAAAGCTTACCCGTCTAGGATCGCCCCCACTGCCGGCAACAGACCGGCTGTTAACAACAACAATGGTGATTCCCGATGTCCGCCCGTACCCGCCTGTTCGCCCCAACTCCACCCGTACGCCTCGTGCCTTTCGTTCTGCGCTGACCGCCACCCGGTTCGCCATTCCCTAGCCGCGCTACGCCTGGAGTATTCCTATGCTGACTTTCCTTGGCTTTGCCATGGTCATCACGTTCATGTTCCTGATCATGACCAAGCGCCTGTCCGCGCTGATCGCCCTGATCATCGTGCCGATCCTGTTCGCGCTGTTCGGTGGCTTCGCACCCGAGATCGGCCCAATGATGCTGGCCGGTATCACCAAGCTTGCGCCCACCGGCGTGATGCTGATGTTCGCCATTCTGTACTTCGCCCTGATGATTGACTCCGGCCTGTTCGACCCGGCCGTGCGCAAGATCCTCAAGATGGTCAAGGGCGACCCGCTGAAAGTCTCGGTCGGCACCGCTGTACTGGCCCTGGTCGTGTCCCTGGACGGTGACGGCGCCACCACCTACATGATCTGCGTGGCCGCCATGTTGCCGCTGTACCAGCGCATTGGCATGAGCCCCCGGATCATGGCCGGCCTGATCATTCTCGCCGGTGGCGTGATGAACATGACCCCTTGGGGTGGCCCGACCGCTCGTGCCGCCAGTGCATTGCATGTGGACCCTTCGGACATTTTCGTACCGATGATACCGGCGATGGCCGCCGGTGTGGTCGCGATCCTGGCGATCGCCTACCTGTACGGCAAGCGCGAGCGCGCACGTCTGGGCGAACTGCACCTGCAAGGCGATGAGATCGACCACAGCGAGATCAGCGTCTCCCAATACCCGGACGCCCGTCGCCCGAAACTGATCTGGTTCAACGGCGCGCTGACCTTCGCCCTGATGTGCGCGCTGATCGCCGGCCTGCTACCGCTGCCGGTGCTGTTCATGGTGGCGTTCAGTATCGCGATGATCGTCAACTACCCGTGCCTGCAGATGCAGAAAGACCGCGTCGCCGCCCACTCCGGCAGCGTACTGGCGGTGGTTGGGCTGATCTTCGCGGCCGGTATCTTCACTGGCATCCTGTCGGGCACCGGCATGGTCGATGCCATGTCCAAGAGCCTGCTGGCGGTCATCCCTGATGCATTGGGCCCTTACCTGGCGGTGATCACTGCACTGGTGAGCATGCCGTTCACCTTCTTCATGTCCAACGACGCGTTCTACTATGGCGTACTGCCCGTACTCGCCGAAGCCGCCAGCCACTACGGCATCACGGCTGCAGAAATGGGACGTGCGTCGATCGTCGGACAACCCGTGCACCTGTTGAGCCCACTGGTACCCTCGACCTACCTGTTGGTCGCTTTGGCAGGTATCGAATTTGGCGATCACCAGCGCTTCACCCTCAAGTGGGCAGTGCTGGTATGCCTGTGCATAATGGTCGCCGCTTTGCTGATGGGGATTATTCCGCTTTTCAGCACTCTATAATCCCAAACACCCAACCGCGCGGCGCTGCAGCTTGCGCGGTTTAACACTCGCTTAAAGGAATACACATGGAATGGCTGACCAATCCGGAAATCTGGATTGCCTTCTTCACCCTGACGGCCCTCGAGATCGTCCTGGGCATCGATAACATCATCATGATTTCGATCCTGGTCAGCCGCATGCCCAAGCACATGCAGGCACGCACCCGGATCTTCGGCCTGGCCCTGGCCATGGTCACGCGCATCCTGTTGCTGTTGTCGATCACCTGGGTGATGCAACTGACCGCCGACCTGTTCGTGGTCTTCGGCCAAGGCATCTCCGGTCGCGACCTGATCCTGTTCTTCGGTGGCCTGTTCCTGCTCTGGAAAAGCTCCCAGGAGATGTACCACGCGCTGGAAGGTGAAGACGAAACCCACGACGAGCCGAAGGGCGCCGGTGGCAAGTTCATCTACACCATCATCCAGATCGCGATCATCGACATCGTGTTCTCCCTGGACTCGGTGATCACCGCGGTCGGCATGGTCTCCCATGTACCGGTGATGGTCGCGGCGATTGTCGTGGCGGTATTGGTGATGATGCTGGCAGCCGGCACCATCAGCGAATTCATCGACAAGCACCCGTCGTTGAAGATGCTCGCGCTGTCGTTCCTGCTGGTAGTCGGTACCGTGCTGATCGCCGAATCCTTCGACGTGCACGTGCCAAAAGGCTACGTCTACTTCGCCATGGCGTTCTCGCTGGCGGTGGAAGCGGTGAACATCAAGATGCGCACCGCGATCGCGAAAAAGAAGAAACAGCAGGATCCTGTGAAACTGCGCAAAGACATTCCGGGTCAATAAACCCGAGCCAGACAATTAAGGGGCCTGCACAGGCCCCTTATTTTTATCCGCAAAAAGCTGATTTCATGACAGTTTTATTTCAATCCCCACTTTAGCTATGCGATGCTGGCGCAGAGCGCATTCGCCAACTACAGCTTAAGTACAAGACGTAGAGCGGCACGCGGCAACTTTCCTTCGCTCATTTTCGAGCGCACCCACACGGGGGGCCGAGCATGCTGACCTTGCTCAATCTGCTTTCCGCCGTGACCCTGCTTATCTGGGGCACGCATATCGTCCGTACCGGCATCCTGCGGGTCTACGGTTCCAACTTGCGCCAAGTCATCGGGCAGAACATGTCCAAGCGCTGGCTGGCGTTTATCGCCGGTATCCTGGTGACGGCCATGGTGCAGAGCAGCAACGCCACGGCAATGCTGGTCACGTCCTTTGTCGGCCAGGGCCTGATGGGACTGATGCCCGCCCTTGCGACCATGCTCGGCGCCGACGTCGGTACAGCACTGATGGCGCGGGTACTGACCTTCGATTTGTCCTGGCTGTCGCCGCTGCTGATTTTTCTCGGGGTGATCTTCTTCCTGTCACGCAAACAGACGCGGGCAGGGCAGTTGGGCCGGGTGGGTATCGGTCTCGGGCTGATCATCCTCGCACTGCAATTGATTGTGGAAGCGGCCGGGCCGATTACCCATGCCCAGGGCGTCAAAGTCATCTTCGCGTCGTTGACCGGCGATATCCTGCTCGACGCCCTGGTCGGCGCCTTGTTCGCGATGATTTCCTATTCCAGCCTGGCCGCCGTCCTGCTGACGGCCACCCTGGCCGGCGCCGGTGTGATCGGCCTGCACGTGGCCATCGGCCTGGTGATCGGCGCCAACATCGGCAGCGGCGTGCTGGCGTTCCTCAGCACCAGCATGCAGAACGCTGCCGGACGCCAGGTAGCCTTGGGCAGCCTGTTGTACAAATTGATCGGCCTGTTGCTGATCATCCCGGTGCTCGACCCGCTCGTACGCTGGATGGATGGCCTGGACTACAGCGCGCAAGGCATGGTCATCACCTTCCACCTGCTCTACAACGTCAGCCGTTGCCTGATCCTGTTGCCGACCATTGGCCCGATGGCCCGCTTGTGTGCCTGGTTGCTGCCTGAGCGCGAAGAAGTGAACGGCAAGGCCAAACCACGCCATCTGGACCTGGCCGCCCTGGCCACACCCAGCCTGGCACTGGCCAACGCTGCCCGCGAGACCCTGCGCCTGGGCGACCTGATCGACAATATGCTCACCGCCATGCTCGAAGTGCTGCGCGGCAAGCAGACCGCCATCACCCAGGAAATGCGCAGCCTCAGCGATGATGTCGAAGCGCTGTACAGCGCGATCAAACTCTACCTGGCACAAATGCCCCGGGAAGACCTCAGTGAACACGACAATCGGCGCTGGGCCGAGATCATCGAACTGTCGATCAACCTGAAACTGGCCGGCGACCTGATCGAACGCATGCTGCGCAAAGTCCAGCAGCAGAAAACCTCCCAGCGTCGTCAGTTCTCCGAAGTGGGCCTGGAAGAACTCACCGGCCTGCACAGCCAGTTGATCGCCAACCTGCGCCTGGGGTTGTCGGTGTTCCTCAGCGCCGACCCGGAAAGCGCCCGCCAGTTGCTGCGCGAGAAGCGCCGCTTCCGCGCCCAGGAACGGCGCCTGGCCCACGCCCATGTCAGCCGCCTTCAGCGCAAGATCGTCCAAAGCCTGGAAACCAGCTCCCTGCACCTGGAACTGATTGCCGATATGAAACGCCTGAACTCGTTGTTTTGCAGCAGTGCTTATGTAGTGTTGGAAACGTCTGACACCGGCGCGCTCTCCGCCGAAGATATTGCCGACATCACACATTCGCCCTGAACGTACGGTGGCCCGTGAAGTCAGTTAAAAATGACCTCACTCGCCAGGAAGCTTGTTATGCGTCGCCTGTTGTTCGCTTGCCTGCTCATGGGATCTGCCCACGCCTTTGCCTTTGACCGCCTGCAAGTCGAGGGCTACACCTTGCCCAACGGCCTGCAATTGTTGCTCAAACCCGGCACCGAACGCGGGCATGTAGCGATCCGCCTGGTGGTCGGTGTAGGCCTGGATGACTTCAACTGCGCAGACAAAGAGCTGCCGCACCTGCTCGAACACTTGCTGTTCAGCGGCATCGACGGCGGTGGCGAAGCCGAGCTGGAAGACCGTATGCAAGCCCTGGGCGGCGAGTGGAATGCCTACACCAGCAACGCCGATACCACCTTTGTGATCGAGGCGCCCGCGCAAAACCAGCGCAAAGTGCTGGACCTGCTGCTGGCGATCATCACCCGCACCGAACTGACCGACGCCAATATCAACGCCGCCAAGCGGGTAGTGGAGCGCGAAGACGGCGGCCACTACTCACACTTGCAACGCCTGTTGGACCGCCAAGACCTGGGCCACACCGCCAGCAACCAATTGGCCGTCGAACTGGGGCTCAAATGCGCCGAGCGCGCCGAAGTCGATCACCTGACCCGCGACCAGCTGGAGAACCTGCGCGCACGCTGGTACGCCCCCAACAACATGACCCTGATTATCGTCGGCGACCTCGACAAACTGCTGCCCGCCTACCTGGAACGCACCTACGGCCAACTCGATCCGGTCGACCCCACTGAGCATCCGGCGCTGCCGGAAATACAACACGCCGCTGCCAGCCATCGCGAGTTGATCCACGGCTGGGTCGGCAACAGCGCCAAATTGCACTGGTTATTTCCCGAACCGGTGCTGGACGAGGGGCATGATGAAACCTACGACCTGCTCAAGGATTACCTCGACTGGGCGCTGTACCGCCAACTGCGCCTCCAACACGGTTTGTCCTACGGCCCCTGGAGCGAGCGCGAAGTACTCGGCGGTGTCGGTTTCCTCAGCCTGAATGCCGACTTAGAGCGGGAAAACCTCCCCGAAGCGGAACACGTAATCCAGGACCTCAAGGCCCGACTGCTCAAGGACGGCCTCGACCCAGCGGTATTTGCGCGCCTGCAACAAGCTGCCATTGCGCGCCAGGCGTGGGCCGTGCAAGGCAACAGCGCCTTGGCCGACTACTACTGGAGCGCGTCCGGCGATTACAACAACGGCCACTTCAGTGACCCGGCCAAGCGCATCAAGGCCGTGAGCCTGGACCAGACCAACCAGGCCATGCGTGAAGTGTTCAAGCAGCCCGGTTACTGGCGTATCGAAAAACCGCTGCTCAGCTACGACATGCTGAGCTGGATCGGCGCCGCAGTGCTGGGACTGATCGCCTTTGTGCTGATCGGCGTGCGGCTTTATCGCAAACGGATTGCGCAATGAGGCACCGGACAACGGCCTAAGACGTTATTCTGTCTGGGATTTTTTCCTACAAGACTGTGAACCGCCGAATGCCAAACCTAACCCACTTAATCCAGCGCATCCTCGAGCTGATCAAGCGCTACCCAGGGGTGATTGCACTCGGCGGTTTTATCTCAGGCGTGGGCAGCTTCATTCTGGTGGATCGCCAACAGGGCATGGCCAGCTGGATTGCGGTGATCATGCTGGTGAGCTGGCTGTGGCTGATGCTGGAAAACAGCTTCACCCAGCTGTTCACCAGGATTTTCAAGCGCGAAATCCCCGAACCGCTGTTGCGCTACGCGACCCAGATGATCCACCAGGAAAGTCTGTTTTTCGTGCTGCCGTTCTTTTTCGTCACCACCGCGTGGAACAGTGGCCAATCGGTATTCACGGGCTTGCTTGGCGCGGCGGCGCTGATCTCGATCACCGACCCGCTGTACTACAAGTGGCTGGCGCCCAAGCGCTCGCTGTTCCTTGCACTGCACACCTTTACGCTGTTCGCGGCGCTGCTCACCGCGTTGCCGATCATCCTGCACCTGACCACCGCCGAGAGTTACAAACTGGCCCTCGGCGTGGCCATGGCACTGTCGATCCCCAGCCTGGCGGTAAGCCTGCCGCTGCGTAGCGTCAAAGGCTGGGCGATGCTGCTCGGGGTGACCGCCGCCATCGGCTGCGCCGGGTGGTTCCTGCGCAGTTGGGTGCCTCCGGCCACCTTGTGGATGACCGAAGTGGCCATCAGCACCCAACTGCAGGACCGCACGCCAGGCGACGACCTCAAGGAAGTCACTGCCGCCCAACTGCGCAGCGGTGGGCTGTACGCCTATACCGCGATCAATGCGCCGCGTGGACTGGATGAACGCATCTACCACGTGTGGAAATTCAATGGCCAAGAGGTCGACCGCATCGCCCTGGATATCCACGGCGGGCGCAAAGAGGGTTACCGCGCGTGGACCCACAAGCAGAACTTCCCGGCCGACGCCGTGGGCCGCTGGCAGGTACGGGTACTGACCGAAGACGGGCAGGTGATCGGTGTGCTGCGCTTCAAGGTGACGGACTCAGCACAAACGGACAACCCAAAGTAGGCCGTATCGTGCTATTACGTAGGAATTGTGGATAGCCAAACAAGCTCGGAGCTTATGACCCCCCCTACAACGGCCGGCGCAGCCCACCTCGATACGTCCACCACCCCGCCACAACTGCGGATTACGGGGGACTGGACGCTTGCCCACTATGCCAGTCTGAAAAAGCTGTCGGACAAGCTCGACGGCCAATACGACGCTGGCGCGCGCATCGACCTCAACGGCCTCGGCGCCCTGGATACCGCCGGCGCCTCGTTGCTGGTGGAACTGCTGGGACCGACCCGCATCGAGCAGTCCGCCGAGCAGACCGATTGCAGCTTGTCTGCCGCCGACCGCGCGCTGCTCAAGACCGTCTACCGTTCCCTGAATGATTTTTGCGTGCCGGAAAAAGCCCCGGAAGAAGCGGCGGGCATTCAGGTTCTGGCACGTATCGGCCGTGCGGTGGACACGGTCTGGCAGGACACCAAGAAACTCCTGGGTTTCGTCGGCCTGATTCTCGAAACCTTCGCCCGTAGCATCTTGCGCCCCAAGCGCTGGCGCGTGACGCCCATGGTTGCGCACCTCGAACAGGTCGGACTGGATGCCGCGCCCATCGTGGCTTTGCTGACGTTCCTGGTGGGTGCGGTGGTGGCCTTCCTCGGCGCCACGGTGCTCAAGAGCTTCGGTGCGACGATCTTCACGGTAGACCTGGTGGCGTTCTCTTTCCTACGGGAATTCGGCGTCTTGCTCACCGCGATCCTGATCGCCGGCCGCACCGCCAGTGCCTTTACCGCACAGATCGGCTCGATGAAGGCCAACGAAGAAATCGACGCGATCCGCACCCTGGGCCTGGACCCGATGGAACTGCTGGTACTGCCCCGCGTGCTGGCGCTGCTGGTGGCGCTGCCGATGCTGACGTTCCTGGCAATGCTCTCGGGCATCATCGGCGGCGGCGTGGTGTGCGCGGTGGCCCTGGATATTTCGCCGGCGATGTTCCTCTCGCTGCTGCAATCGGACATCGGCGTGCAGCACTTCCTCGTGGGTATGGTGAAAGCGCCGATCTTCGCGTTCCTGATCGCTGCGATTGGTTGCCTGGAAGGCTTCAAGGTCAGCGGCAGCGCCGAATCGGTCGGTGCCCACACCACCTCCAGCGTGGTGCAATCGATCTTTGTGGTGATCGTGATGGATGCCGTGGCCGCGCTGTTTTTCATGGAGATGGGCTGGTGAGTCGTCTACACCGAGCGCCCAGTGAGGCGGTGATTGAAGTGCGCGGCCTGTGCAATCGCTTTGGCAGCCAGAGCGTGCATGAAAACCTCGACCTGGATTTGTACAAGGGCGAGATCCTCGCAGTGGTTGGCGGCTCCGGCAGCGGCAAGTCGGTGCTGTTGCGCAGCATTGTCGGCCTGCGTCGTCCCAGCGAAGGTGAGGTGCGGGTGTTTGGCAAGAACCTGCCGAGCCTGCCGGAGCACGAACGCTCTTTGGTGGAACGACGCTTTGGCGTGCTATTCCAGAAGGGCGCGTTGTTTTCCTCGCTGACCGTTACCGAAAACGTCGCGCTGCCCTTGATCGAACACGCCGGCCTCAGCCGCCGCGACGCCGAGCACTTGGCCGCCGTCAAGCTGGCCCTGGCCGGGCTGCCATTGTCGGCGGCGGACAAATATCCGGCGTCGCTGTCCGGCGGCATGATCAAGCGCGCCGCCCTGGCCCGCGCATTGGCGCTGGACCCGGACATTCTGTTCCTCGACGAACCCACGGCGGGCCTCGACCCCATCGGTGCAGCGCAATTCGACCAACTGATCCTGACCCTGCGCGATGCGCTGGGCCTGAGCGTATTCCTGGTCACCCACGACCTGGACACGCTGTACACCATTACCGACCGCGTGGCGGTGCTGGCACAGAAGAAAGTGCTGGTGGCCGATGCCATCGATGTTGTCTCGGAAACCGACGACGCGTGGGTCCACGAATATTTCCACGGCCCCCGTGGCCGCGCGGCATTGGATGCCGCTCAATCGCTCAACGAGGTATGACATGGAAACCCGAGCCCATCATGTGATGATCGGTCTGTTCAGTGTGATCGTGGTGGTCGGCGCGATGCTGTTCGGCCTGTGGCTGGCCAAGTCCAGCGTCGACAGCGCCTTCCAGGACTACGAAGTGATCTTCAACGAGGCGGTCAGCGGCCTGTCCCAGGGCAGCTCGGTGCAGTACAGCGGGATCAAGGTGGGCGACGTGATCAGCCTGAGCCTGGACCCCAAGGACCCGCGCCGCGTGCTCGCGCGCATCCGCCTGGCCGGGCAGACGCCGATCAAGGAAGACACCCAGGCCAAGCTCGCCCTGACCGGTATCACCGGCACCTCGATCATCCAGCTCAGTGGCGGCACCCCGCAGAGTCCCGAGCTCAAGGGCAAGGACGGCAACCTGCCGCAGATCATCGCCTCGCCATCGCCCATCGCGCGCTTACTGAACAACAGCAACGACCTGATGACCAGCGTCAACCTGCTGTTGCACAACGCCAATCACATGTTCTCCCGCGAGAACGTCGAGCGCTTGAGCAACACCCTGGAGAACCTGCAGCAAACCACCGGCGCGATTGCCGACCAGCGCGGCGATATCAAGGTGGTGATGCAGCAACTGATGCAGGTGAGCAAGCAGGCGACTGCGGCGCTGGAACAGACCACCGTGCTCATGCGCAACGCCAATGGCTTGCTCAACGAACAAGGCAAGCAGGCCTTCGGCAGCGCCGAGCAGGCCATGAAATCCCTTGAACAAAGCACCGCGACCATCAACACCTTGTTGACCAACAACAAGGACTCGGTGAACAGCGGCATGCAAGGCCTTAACGAACTGGCGCCGGCCGTGCGCGAGCTGCGCGAAACCCTGGGCTCGCTGCGCGCCATCTCCCGCCGCCTGGAAGCCAACCCCAGCGGTTACCTGCTGGGCAGCGACAAGAACAAGGAGTTCACGCCATGAAGCGTGCTTACACAATGATCGCCCCTTTGGCCCTGGCGCTGGTGAGCGCGTGTTCGATTCTGCCCAAGGCCGACCCTTCGGATGTGTATCGCCTTGCCGCGGCGCAGACCGCCAGCCAGGGCGCGCCGGTCAGCTGGTCACTGCGTGTGAACAAGCCGCAGACCAGCGAGTTTCTCGACAGCCCGCGCATTGCCGTGGTGCCCACTGGCGACCTGATCAGCAGCTATGCGAACTCGCGCTGGAGCGATCCGGCGCCGGTGCTGTTGCGCAACCGCTTCATGGACGGCTTCCAGCGTGATGGCCGGGTGACGCTGCTGAGCACCGATGACACCAACCTGCAGTCCGACTACGAACTGGGTGGGCAATTGCAGGCGTTCCAGAGTGAATATCACGGCGGTGCGGTAGAGGTGGTGATTCGCCTGGATGCGCGGCTGGTACGCGGCAGTGATCAACGGATCGTGGCCAGCCGACGGTTTGAGGTGAGGCAACCGGTGAGCGACACCAAGGTGCCGGCAGTGGTTGCCGGGTTTGGGCAGGCGGGGGATCAATTGAATAAGCAGGTGGTAGGGTGGGTTGTTCAGCAAGGCAATAGTGCAGCTAAACACTGAGGGCCTCATCGGGGGCAAGCCCCCTCCCACATTTGAATGTGTTCACAGATCAACCTGTGGGAGGGGGCTTGCCCCCGATAGCAATCCGAGCCTTAACCAAAGAACCAATAGCACACCGCAATCGCCGCAACGACGCCGGCCAACTCCGCCAGCAACGCACAGCCCACGGCGTGCCGCGCGCGCTGGATACCCACCGAACCGAAGTACACCGCCAACACATAGAAAGTGGTCTCGGTACTGCCCTGGATCGTCGCCGCGACCAGCGCCGGGAAGCTGTCCACGCCCTGGGTCTGCATGGTCTCGATCAACATCGCCCGCGCGGCGCTGCCGGAGAACGGCTTGACCATCGCGGTCGGCAAGGCATCGACAAAGCGCGTGTCCATGCCCGTCCAGGCGACCACATGGCGTATGCCTTCAAGGCCGAAGTCCAACGCGCCCGACGCTCGCAACACCCCCACGGCGCAGAGCATTGCCACCAGGTACGGCAGCAGGTTCTTCGCCACGTCGAAGCCTTCCTTGGCGCCTTCGACAAACGCCTCGTAGACCTTGACCTTGCGCAGCGCACCGATCACCAGGAACAGCATGATCAGGCCGAACAAGGTGAGGTTGCCAAGGATCGAGGACAGCCCGGCCAGCGCCGTGGCGGAGAGCGTCGCCAACAACGCCATGAAACCACCCAAGACCAGCGCACCGGGGACCAGGTACGCCAGCACCACCGGGTCCCACAGCCGCAGGCGCTGCATGATTGCCACCGAGAGCAGCCCCACCAGTGTGGATGCACTGGTTGCGAGCAGGATCGGCAGGAACACCAGCGTCGGGTCCGCCGCGCCTTGCTGGGCGCGGTACATGAAGATGGTTACCGGCAACAGCGTCAATGAAGATGCGTTGAGCACCAGGAACAGGATCTGCGCGTTACTGGCGGTGTTGGGGATGGGGTTGAGTTCCTGCAAGGCCTTCATGACCTTAAGCCCGATGGGGGTGGCGGCGTTATCCAGGCCCAGGCCGTTGGCGGCAAAGTTGAGGGTGATCAAGCCGATGGCCGGGTGGCCGGCGGGTACTTCCGGCATCAAACGGCGGAACAGCGGGCCGAGGGCCTTGGCCAGCCAATCGACGATCCCGGCTTTCTCTGCGATGCGCAGAAAACCCAGCCACAGCGTCAGGGTGCCGAACAACAGCACCATGACTTCCACCGACAATTTGGCCATGGCGAAAATGCTTTCGACCATTGCCGCGAATATCCCGGCGTTACCGCCGACCAGCCATTGCGCCAGTGCCGACACCATTGCCACGACAAAGAAGCCAAGCCACAGGCCATTGAGCATCAGTTGAATCCCCCGAAGAATGGGACGAATGATAGCGGGGCCGGCAGAAACGACAAACCCCGGAATTTTCCGGGGTTTGTCTTTAAGCCGTCACGCTATCAGCTGCGGGTGGCCTGGGCGACCGGTGCGGCGGTCTTGGTGCGCCAATGCGGCAGCGAGTTCCAGTAGCGCTCGCCCTTGGCGTCGTCGTACATGCCTTCCCAACGGGAGATCACCAGCACGGCCAAGGCATTGCCGATCACGTTCAGGGCAGTACGCGCCATGTCCATGATGCGGTCGACACCGGCGATGAACGCCAGGCCTTCCAGCGGAATGCCCACGCTGCCCAGGGTGGCCAGCAGCACCACGAAGGACACACCCGGCACGCCAGCGATGCCTTTGGAGGTGACCATCAGGGTCAGCACCAGCATCAGTTGCTGGCCGATCGACAGGTCGATGCCATACAGCTGGGCAATGAAGATCGCCGCGATGCTCTGGTACAGGGTCGAACCGTCGAGGTTGAACGAGTAACCGGTCGGCACCACGAAACTGCAGATGGCTTTCGGCGCGCCGTAGGCTTCCATCTTCTCGATCACACGCGGCAGCACGGTCTCGGAACTGGCGGTGGAGTAGGCCAGTACCAGCTCATCCTTGAAGATGCGCATCAGCTTGATCACCGAGAAGCCGAACAGGCGGGCAATCAGGCCGAGGATCACGAACGCGAAGAACAGGATGGCGACGTAAACCAGGATCACCAGCTTGGCCAGCGGTAGCAGCGAGGCAAAGCCGAAGTTGGCAACGGTCACCGCGATCAGTGCGAAGACCCCGATAGGGGCGTATTTCATGATCATGTGAGTGACTTTGAACATGCTCTCGGACACGCCCTGGAACATGGTGACCAGCGGCTCACGCAGCTCAGGCTTGAGGCTCGACAAGCCAAGGCCGAACAGCACCGAGAAGAAGATGATCGGCAGCATCTCGCCACGGGCGACGGCGGCAAAGATGTTCGACGGGATCAGGTTGAGGATGGTCTGGATGAACGCATGCTCATGCTGCACTTCGGCAGCAGTGGCGGTGTACTTGGAGATGTCGACGGTACCCAGGGTACTCATGTCGATACCCGCGCCCGGGTGGAACAGGTTGGCCAGCAGCAGGCCGACCACGATAGCGATGGTGGTGACGATTTCGAAGTAAAGGATGGTTTTGACGCCGATGCGCCCGAGTTTCTTCGCATCACCCACACCGGCAATGCCGACGATCAGCGAGGAAATCACAATCGGGATCACGATCATCTTGATCAGGCGGATAAAGATATCGCCCGCTGGCTGCAATACGTTGCTGATCCACCAGGCTTTTTCAGCACTGAAATGGTTAAGCACTGCACCGATTGCGATCCCCAGCACCAAACCGATGAGGATCTGCCAGGCGAGGCTTAGCTTTGCCTTCTTCATGTCATTACCCTTACTTCAAGTGAACTTAAGGCAAATGCGCCAGCCGCAACGCTCGAGAGCGAAAAAGTGTGTGCATCTGCCTCCATGGAAGGTCACCGCAGCATGGCCGAAATGGCTTACTGGCAGGCGAAAAAAGGCGCAACTATTCCCATGCAAGGGTTCGACGTCTAATGCCGTAAACGCCTACCCTATGCCGAATCGGCATGAGATTTTTTAATAATAACTGTCCGAACGGTCAGTTCAAATGTGACATTTTGTCCGACAAAAATGCCGTGAACCGGCCAAACCCGGCTCGCTCAGAGATTCGGGACGTCCTCGGGGACCTGGCGGAAATGCCTGAGAATTCCATCATTTAGTGTCGGAAATGTCCTATGGTACCCACCAAAATTTATCGATAGATGGTCTACCCGACACACTAAGTAATGTTTGGAGATGAGCAGAAAGGTGATTTGCGACTAAGGGCGGCATGAACAACGGAAGAAGGAGCGTTAAAGCCCGCCGCAAGTTCAGCAAGCCGATGGCTTGTGAACCTGCGTCGCAGCTTTTCGCCTGACCCGGCCCTTGCGCAGGCACTCCCTGTACCCGTAGGTCGCGCCGATCGCAGGTGATCAGAGCAACCCGGCCCCTTGGTCATGCACCGCCCTTGGCGAGCGGTGCAAACAGAAAGAAGCGAGGGCTTCCTTCTATGGACGCCGGCCCCGCAGACAACACGCGTGTCAGACGGAACCTAGTACCAATTCGGATCTTTCTTCAGCTGCTCCATCAGCAGCTTCTGCATGCCTTCATCCGGTTTACCGATAAAACGGTAATCGGCGTGCCGCGTTGGCGACTTGTCCTTCGGCAGACCGGCCGGGACTTCCACCAACATGGCGTAGGCATCTTCCTTGTCGAGGCTGAAGGCAACGATCAGGCGCTTGTTCAGGCAGGTGTCCGCGGTTTCGCAGAGCGGCCCGACCAGGTACTTGTCGCCATCTTCTTCCACGGCATTCATTTGCTCAGCGGTGCCGGACAGGTTTATCACCCATTCCGGCAGGCGCTCTTCTTTCTTCACCACGCCTTGCCAGGTCTCACGGTATTGCGGGTCCGCGCTGAGCAATTCGTTGGCTCGGGACTGGCCGTCGTTGGCGGCCATCGCCAAGCCGCTGCCGCCCAGTAGCAGGGCGGCAGTAATGGCTTTGAAGGACAAAGTGGTCATTTTCAGCCTCGGCCGCGACGACCAAAGAAGAAGGAAGCGATGAACATCACCAGGAACACCACAAACAGAATTTTTGCGATACCCGTGGCAGTGCCCGCGATACCACCGAAGCCCAGGACTGCAGCCACAATGGCGATGATCAGAAATGTGATTGCCCAACTCAACATGGTGATTCTCCTTATGCTTCTTTATAGAGGTAACAGCGGTAGTGCTTTGCGGCCACGAAAGTGGCCTTTTGGTGCCTAGAACACCCAACGCTCCTGGGATGGCAGATCACTCAGGGAAGACTCCTGGTCAACCATCCGTAGTTGCGGGGCTGTTGCATCGGCAGCAACACTGCCAACGGAACGGAAATGGGTTTGGGTCATGGACGGACGTTCAAACTGGGGGATCTGCTGCTGACTCTGCTGCCAATGTTGCAACTGCTGGCCACCGATCAGCGTGACCATCAGGGCCAAGCTGGCAAACAGACCTTGCTGCAAGCGCAGTGGCGATACACGCAGTTGGCTGAGGCTTTGGCGAGTCATGCTGTTGTTCTCCCGCATTTTGATTATTCGTTGGAAGAGCTATTGCAGAGCGCGTGCCAGTTTTTTTACAAAATAAAACTCAATAAAATCATATAGTTATGAACTAAAGACTCATGCACCCTCCAGCATCCTGCACGATGCCCCCGTAGATGCCGTGCGAAATGCACGATGGCCAGCGGTCGGGTCGAGGGATAGAAAACGAAGAGGGTGTTGCCGAAGTGGCAAGACGGCATGAAAACGCCATCAGACGGGGCTTTGTAGGAAGTGATGCAGATACCTGCACGAGACTGCTATTTATCGATCAGAATAAACCATGCAACTTGCCCGATTATTCCGGGACTAAACACCATCATTCATAGTTTAAGGAGCGCGGGACAGATGGAATCAGCCAAGGAACTTCAAGGCCGCATTCTTTTAGTGGACGATGAGTCCGCGATCCTCCGCACCTTCCGTTATTGCCTGGAAGATGAAGGCTACACCGTCGCCACTGCGAACAGCGCGGCCCAGGCCGACGCCTTGATGCAACGCCAGGTATTCGACCTGTGCTTCCTGGACTTGCGCCTGGGCGAAGACAATGGCCTGGATGTGCTGGCCCAGATGCGAATCCAGGCGCCCTGGATGCGCGTGGTGATTGTCACCGCCCATTCGGCAGTCGATACCGCCGTCGATGCTATCCAGGCCGGCGCCGCTGACTACCTGGTAAAACCCTGCAGCCCCGATCAACTGCGCCTGGCCACCGCCAAGCAGTTGGAAGTGCGCCAACTGTCTGCGCGGCTCGAAGCCCTGGAGGGCGAAGTGCGCCAGCCGAAAGACGGCCTCGACTCTCACAGCCCATCAATGATGGTGGTGCTGGAAACGGCGCGCCAGGTGGCTGGGACAGATGCGAACATCCTGATCCTTGGCGAGTCCGGCACGGGTAAAGGCGAACTGGCCCGCGCAATTCACGGCTGGAGCAAGCGTTCGAAGAAATCCTGCGTGACCATCAACTGCCCTTCTTTGACGGCAGAACTGATGGAAAGCGAGCTGTTCGGCCATAGTCGAGGGGCGTTTACCGGCGCCAGTGAAAGCACCCTGGGCCGCGTCAACCAAGCGGACGGCGGCACGCTGTTTCTCGACGAGATCGGCGACTTTCCCCTCACCTTGCAACCCAAGTTACTGCGGTTCATCCAGGACAAGGAGTACGAGCGCGTGGGCGACCCTGTCACCCGCCGTGCCGATGTGCGCATCCTCGCCGCCACCAACCTGAACCTGGAAGACATGGTGCGTGACGGCCGCTTCCGTGAAGACTTGCTGTACCGCCTCAATGTAATCACCTTGCATCTGCCACCGTTGCGCGAGCGCAGTGAAGACATCCTGACCCTGGCCGACCGGTTCCTGGCGCGCTTCGTCAAGGAATATGCCCGACCAGCACGCGGTTTCAGCGATGAAGCGCGCGAAGCGCTGCTCAACTACCGCTGGCCGGGCAACATTCGCGAACTGCGTAACGTGGTGGAGCGCGCCAGCATCATTTGCCCGCAGGAGAAGGTGGAAATCAGCCACCTGGGCATGGCCGAACAACCTAGCAACAATGCTCCACGCATTGGCGCGGCACTCAGTCTGGACCAGTTGGAGAAAGCCCACATCGGCGCAGTGCTTGCCACCAGCGATACCCTGGACCAGGCGGCCCGCACCCTCGGCATCGACGCGTCGACCCTGTACCGCAAACGCAAACAGTACAACCTGTGAGCTGTACTCTATGAAGTTAGCGATGAAGTTGCGCACTCGATTATTCCTGAGCATCTCAGCGCTGATTACCGTTGCCCTGCTGGGTTTGATCCTGGGCCTGGTAAGTGTCATGCAAATGGCCAAGACCCAGGAGTCCCTGATTCGCAGCAATTTCGTCACCCTGGACCTGGGCCTCAAGCTACGCCAGAGCCTGGGCGATCAATTGATCATGATGCTGGAAGACCGGCCGGACCCCGAGGCACTGCAATCCTCGGAACGGCGCTACTTCGACCTGCTGGATCAAGGCATTGCCCATGAACAGCGCGACGGTCGCGGGACGGGATTCAGCCAGGCCCGAGGCCAATATCAGGCGCTGCTGGAGGCCTTTGATGAATCCCAGCAACCGACGCCGCCGCCCGGCGCCAAGGACAAACTCACCGACACTTTCAACACGCTGCGCAATGGCCTGATCGCCGAACACAAGCAGGCTTTGGAAAACATCAGCAACAGCGAGCACAAGTCCCGCGAACGCGCGTTATTGGTCGCCGGATTACTGGGGTTGGTGGGGCTTGCCGTGCTGATCATCGGGTTTGTGACAGCCCATGGCATCGCGCGGCGTTTTGGCGGACCGATCGAAGCGCTGGCCAAAGCGGCAGACAAGATCGGACAAGGGGATTTCGAGGTGACGCTGCCAATCTCCTCGGCAGCAGAAATGAACCAGCTGACCCGCCGCTTCGGCATCATGGCCGAAGCTCTGCGCCAGCATCAGGCGACCAATGTGGATGAACTGCTGGCCGGCCAACAGCGCTTGCAGGCTGTGCTCGACAGCATCGACGATGGCTTGCTGATGATTGACCGCCAAGGCCGCCTGGAGCATCTCAACCCCGTGGCTCAGCGCCAACTGGGCTGGGACGAGGAGCGCCTCGGCCAAGGCCTGGGCGAAGCCTTGTCGCGTCCGGAGCTGGATGAGCAACTGCACCTGGTGCTGCGCGGCGGCAACCTGGAGCGGGCGCCGGAGGATCTGGAAGTGGAGGTCGAGGGCGAACTGCGCCTGCTGACCTACAGCCTGACCCCGGTCAGCCATACCCAGGGACATATTCTCGGCGCAGTGATGGTGCTGCATGACGTGACTGAACAACGCGCCTTCGAGCGGGTGCGCAGCGAGTTCGTACTGCGCGCTTCCCATGAACTGCGTACGCCGGTGACCGGCATGCATATGGCCTTCGGACTCTTCCGCGAACGTGCGAAGTTCCCGGCGGAGTCCCGCGAAGCGGACTTGCTGGATACCGTCAATGAAGAGATGCAGCGCCTGATGCAGTTGATCAACGACCTGCTCAACTTCTCACGCTACCAGAACGGCCTGCAAAAACTCACGCTGGGGCCGTGCGACGTCACCGATCTGCTCGAGCACGCCCGAGCACGCTTCGCCGAGCCCGCCAACGCGCAAAATATCGAACTGCTGGTGGAAGCCCAATCCGACCTGCCTCGGCTGTATGCAGACCAGGTCCAACTGGAGCGTGTGCTCGACAATCTACTGGGCAACGCGCTGCGCCACACTCCCGCGGGCGGGCAGATACGCCTGCAGGCACGGCGCCATGGCGAGCGGGTGATCGTCAGCGTCGAGGATAACGGCGAGGGCATCGCCTACGGGCAGCAGGGGCGGATCTTCGAACCCTTTGTCCAGGTGGGCCGCAAGAAAGGCGGCGCCGGCCTGGGGCTGGCGCTGTGCAAGGAAATCGTGCAATTGCACGGTGGCCGCATGGGCGTGTACTCGCGACCGGGGCAGGGCACTCAGTTCTATATGGCGCTGCCGCTCTAGCTTCGGTTCAACGCACGCAGAATGGCTGCACTTTCTGCATCCGGCGTGCCATCGAACAGCGACGGCCGGAAATGCATCTGGAACGCCGCGATCACATGGCGCGTGGCGACATCCAACTCGCCGGTCTGGGGCGTCTGGTAGCCCAGGCGGGCCAGCTCTTCCTGGAACCAGGTGATGCTTGGCAGCTCGGCGGCGTATTGCACCTGAAACCGCGCAACGGCCTGCGCATCCGGCCAAACGCCCAACCCTTCGGCGGCCAGCCGCTTCCAGGGGAACAGCGGGCCTGGGTCGAGCTTGCGCAACGGCGCGATATCGCTGTGACCAATAATATTCTTGGGGTCGATACCGTTGCGCTTGCTGATGTCCTTGAGCAACACCACCAGGGACTTCACCTGCGCCTCTGAGTAGGGGTACCACAAGCGGCCCGTAGGTGTGTCCTTGTAGCCTGGGTTCACGATCTCGATGCCAATGGAGCTGGAGTTGAGCCAGGTGCGGCCCATCCACTCGCTTTCCCCCGCGTGCCAGGCGCGCTGGCTCTCGTCCACCAGCTTATAGATGGTGGCCGAGGCGTCGTCGCCGATCAGGTAATGGCTGCTGACCTGACCATGGGTGAGCAATGCCAGCGAGCGTTCAAGGTTGGTCGAGGTGTAATGCACGACTACGAACTGCACGCGGTTGTCGTGGTTCACCGAGGGGTGGTTGGTGTTTAGGCGAGGGCCGCTGGCACAGCCTGCGAGCACAAGGAACACAAAAGCGAAGTACAAGGATTTCATGGCGGTAGACGGTACGCAGAAGACAATAATGCAACAGTGTAACGTACCGATCGCAAGCCAGCGGTCAAATCACAAAATGGAACATCTTTCAGGCAGCCTGCACCTGGTTGCGCCCCGCGGCCTTGGCCCGATACAACGCTTCATCGGCACGCTTGAGCGCAAGATCACTGCGCTCTCCCGGCTGGAACTGCGCCACACCCATGGACACGGTGATCGTCACCGGCTCGCCCTTGAAGTGAAACGGGCACGCTTCAATCGCCGCACGCAACACCTCGCCCACGGCCAGGGCATCCGCCAGGGATGAGTCGGGCATCAGCAAGACAAACTCTTCACCACCAAAGCGCGCGATAAAGTCGGTCGGGCGCAGGCGCTTGCGCAGCACGTTGGCGATGATCTTCAGCACCTTGTCGCCGGCGAGGTGGCCGTAGCCATCGTTGATACGCTTGAAGTGATCCAGGTCCAGCATCGCCAACGACAGGTTGTTGCCGTGCTGGTGCCAGGTGTTCACCTCATAATCGAGGCGCTCGCTCCAGGCGGCACGATTGGGCAGGCCCGTGAGCGGATCGATCAACGCCTTCTGGCGCTGCACCTCCAGGTGCTCGCGATAGCCCTGGGCTTCCTGCTCCATATTGGCGACCCGCTCAGCCAGGCCTTTGAGGCGCGCCGCCGTCTCCTGCTCGCGCAGGTCGCGCTGCTGCTGATGCTCATCCATGGTGCCGAGCAGGCCCTCAAGGTGGCTTTCCAGCACGTGCTTGAGGCTGTCCAGGTCGGCAGCTTCCTGCACGCTGCTTTGCAGGCCATCGACCTGTTCGCGGATCTGTGTGTCCAGCTCACGGGCGGCGGAGCGGCTGTCGGCATGCCCCTCGCTGGCGACTTGCAAGTGGCCCTGAAACGCCTCGAGCCGTTCGTTGAGCTGCTTGAGGTAAGCCTCGAACTCATGCTGGCCGCTGTCGGTGATCGCCAGCATCAAGACTGCCAGATCGTCGAGGATCGGCAGCAGTTCGTACCAATTCAAACCATGGGCCAGGCGCTCGCGCATGGCTTCGGCCTGGGGTCGGTGACGTTCGGGCAACGAGAGTTCTTCGAGCAGGCCGAGCAGAGTGTCTTCGATGTGCTTGGCCACGGAGCTGTAGGACGGTTCTGGCGAGTCGGGCAGGGCATAGGTTCCATCCCCTTGCAACTCGTCAGGATCAGGCTCTTCTAGCACCGGTGGAAGCGACAAGCTGCCAATGGTGGTCTCATCCGGGGTCTCGACCTGAACTTCAGGCGTTTCGATAAAGGCGGCGAGGGCGCTTTCCGGTGCGGGTTCTTCGACTTGAGGCTTGGGCTCGACACGTGCTTCGGGTGTTTCAATAGCGGCGGCTTGAGGCGGGGCTTCATAGACGAAGGTTTCGCTGGAGGGCTCGGCCACCTGGGCGGGGGCTACGGGCTCGATGACCGGAGCGACGTTTTCTTGAGGCTGCGGCGCAAAGGCACGCAACGCTTGCGTCAGTTCCTCGGATCGCTCGGACGGCTGTGGCTCGACAGCGACTGGCTTGGTCGCCGCAGGCTGCGGGGCCGGTCGGAGGGTCGATTCGTCCGCCACCGTTTCGTTCGCAACGTCCTTGGCGCCGAACAGGCGCTGCAAAAGCCCAGGGCCTGGTCGCGCGGTTTCGCCGTCCGGCTCCAGGTTGTTCAGTGCCTGGCCCTGTAGGCCGCTCAACTCGCTGAGCAACAGCGGGATCTCTCGCGCCTGGCCGACGCGGCCGTCCAACTGCTTGGCGAACGTCTTCAGCGGCCGAGCCACCTCACGGGGCAATGGAAGTTTCTGTAGTTGCGTGACCAGGGACGTCAGCGCGGTGCTGATCTGGTCGACCCGGGTTTCGCGGCGCTGCTCCGAATCCAGCACGGCTTTTTCCAGGCGCGGCAGCAAGGCGGCGAGGGCGGCGTCCATATCATCGGTACGGACGACGTCGCGCATTTCCTTCATGCATTGGTCGACGGCGCGGTCAGTGCCCTCAGCCGCCAGCGTGCTGCGCACCAGTCCACGGCGCAGCAGGTCGAGGCGAGCGGCCCAGCGGCGTTCGAGTTTTTCCTGTTGCTCGATGCTCTTGAGGTATTTCTCTTTCCAGCGCTGGGCGTCGTCGCTCATGAAAGGGGTCCGCGGGGGCCAGGGCTCAACGCGGGTAATGCATCAGCCGTGAGCGAACCCGGCAGACGAATCTCTACCGCGACCGGCAGGTGATCGGAGATGGGCTGCGCCAGCACCTGCACACTCTCGAGTGTGAGGGTAGGACTAAGCAGGATATGGTCAAGGCAGCGTTGCGGGCGCCAACTGGGGAACGTGGCTTCGGCTTGCGGCGCCAGTAGGCCGAGGTCGCGCAACGGAGAATTCTGCAACAGGTCGCTGGCGTGGGTATTCATGTCCCCCATCAGCACCTGGTGCTTGTAATTGCCAATCAGCTCGCGGATGTAAGCCAGTTGCATCGTGCGAGTGCGGGCGCCCAGTGCCAGGTGCATCATCACGACCACCAAGGCCTCCGGGCCTTCGCCAAAGCGCACGAGGATCGCACCCCGCCCCTTGGGTCCGGGTAACGGGTGATCTTCGATGACTGAGGGCTTCAAGCGACTGAGCACACCATTGCTGTGCTGCGCCAGGCGCCCGAGGTTACGGTTGAGCTGCTGATACCAATAGGGGAAGGCACCCAGCTGGGCCAAGTGTTCCACCTGGTTTATATAGCCGGAGCGCATGCTGCCGCCATCAGCTTCCTGCAGGGCGACAAGGTCGAAGTCGTTCAGCAGGTTGCCGATCTTTTGCAGGTTGCCGGCACGTCCGTTATGGGGCAGCAGGTGCTGCCAGCCACGGGTGAGGTAGTGCCGGTACTTCTCGGTACTGATGCCTACCTGGATATTGAAGCTGAGCAGGCGCAGGCGGCTGTCTGCCGGCAGGCCCGTGGACTCCAGGTGATGTTCATTGACCTGCGGATCATGCAGGCCAACCACACGTTCGGTACCCCAGCGGCGCATGACGGGCCCCTTACTTGGCTGCGCGCTCTTTGGCGATCAGTTGGTCGGCAACATTGAGGGTCTGCTCAGGACCACCGGAAGTGCCCAGGTCGAAACGGTATTTGCCGTTGACGATCATGGTCGGTACGCCTTGCACGCCATACTTCTGCGCCAGCTCCTTGGCCTGCTTGATCTGGCCCTGGATAGCGAAGGAGTTGAAGGTGGCCAGGAACTTGTCCTTGTCGACACCTTGGGTGGCCACGAAGTCAGCCATTTCGTCCGGCTTGGTCAGGCGCTTGCCTTGCTTCTGGATCGCGTCGAATACCGCGTTGTGGACCTTGTGCTCCACACCCATGGCTTCCAGGGTCAGGAACAGTTGGCCGTGGGCATCCCATGGGCCGCCGAACATAGCTGGAATGCGCTTGAAGTTCACGTCCTTGGGCAGTTTTTCAACCCATGGGTTGATGGTCGGTTCAAAAGCGTAGCAATGCGGGCAGCCGTACCAGAACAACTCCACCACTTCGATCTTGCCGGGTTCGGAAACCGGAACCGGATTGGCCAATTCAACGTAGGTCTTACCGGCTTCAAGCGGCACGTCGGCGGCTTGTGCGGTCATGCCGAAGAGGCTGGCAGTGACGAGAGCGGCGCTGAGGATCAGATTACGCATGCTTTACTCCTGGACAAATAAAGTCGCCTCACGCGACCTTTGTTGTGACAGGCCTGCGCGGGCATGAGTTCGTTAGTGTAACGGCACCGGCCACAAAAAAGGGCGGCCTGGGCCACCCTTTTTATGCTTGCATCGCGGGATTAATCGAGTGTTAACGTTGCGTGCACCTCAGTGCAGGCCCTGGATGTAGCTGGAGACCGCCGCAATGTCCTCGTCACTCAGCTTGCGGGCGATGGTGCGCATGATCGCCGCGTCGCCATCGTTGGTGCGCCCGGCCTCTTCCTTACGGAAATCGGTCAGCTGTTTGGCAATGTAGGTGGCGTGCTGGCCACTCAAGTGCGGGAAGCCGGCGGCGGCAATGCCCGCGCCATTGGGCGAATGGCAACCGGTGCAGGCCGGCAGGCCTTTATCCAGGTCGCCACCGCGGAACAGTTTCTCGCCGCGGGCCACCAGTTTCGGATCAGCAGCTCCCACACTGCCTTTCTGGCTGGCAAAATACGCCGCGATGTCTGCCAGGTCCTGATCGCTGAGGTTGGTCAACAAGCCGGTCATTTCCAGGACCGTGCGCTTGCCGGACTTGATATCCTGCATCTGCTTGGTCAGGTAACGCTCGCCCTGGCCGGCCAGTTTGGGGAAGTTCGGTGCCGGGCTGTTACCATCCGGTCCATGGCAAGCACCACATACGGCGGCTTTCGCCTGGCCCGCTGTAGCGTCGCCTGCAGCATGGGCAACACCGGTGATGCCCAAGGTCAACAGCAGACTCACGATCAGTTTGTTCATCAGCTAATCCAACTACGGCTAAGGGGTTTAAGAGTTATCTACCGGGTTTACTCACCATCAATTCAATGATGGCCTGGTAATCCTCAGTACTGCAGTCCATGCACAAACCACGCGGCGGCATTGCCTTGAAACCCTGGGTCACGTGTAGCACCAGCGTGTCCATGCCCTGCGCCAGTCTTGGCGCCCAGGCTGCCTGGTCACCCCGCCTGGGGGCGCTGGGCAACTGGCCGGCATGGCAAGCCACGCAAACTCGGTTGTACACCGCTTCCGGATCCTGTGTAGCCTGAGCGCCGTAAAGCGGGACCAGGGCACCGATAGCGAGCAACCACTTGGTCATACGTCGACCATTTCAGGGTTTGAGAGCGTTTTGCGTTCTAATGCGCAATAAAGGTCTATCGCTCCCGTGAACTTCATCCTTCGCTGGGACAAAGCACACACAAAATCTGCGGCATTATATACTGGCGCTACTGAAACGGAAACGACACCGCTTGCCGCACCCTTTCTCGGCACCGCCCACATCGGAAATCTCATGCAACTCAAGAATCCCATCCTCGGCCTGTGCCAACAGTCCACGTTCATGCTCAGCGCCGCCAAAGTTGACCAATGCCCCGATGACGAAGGCTTTGAAGTCGCCTTTGCCGGTCGTTCCAACGCCGGCAAGTCCAGCGCGCTCAACACCCTGACTCACGCCAGCCTGGCGCGCACCTCGAAAACCCCGGGCCGTACGCAACTCCTCAATTTCTTCAAGCTAGACGATGATCGGCGTCTGGTCGACCTGCCGGGTTACGGTTATGCAAAAGTACCTATCCCGCTGAAGTTGCACTGGCAGCGTCACCTGGAGGCTTACCTGGGTGGCCGGGAGAGTTTGAAAGGCTTGATTCTGATGATGGACATCCGCCATCCGATGACCGATTTCGACCTGTTGATGCTCGATTGGGCAGTCGCCAGCGGCATGCCGATGCATATCCTGCTGACCAAGGCCGACAAGCTGACCTACGGCGCGGCCAAGAACACCTTGCTCAAAGTGCAGTCCGAAATCCGTAAGGGCTGGGGCGACGCGATCACGATCCAGCTGTTCTCGGCACCAAAGCGCATGGGCCTGGAAGAGGCTTATACCGTGCTGGCCGGTTGGATGGAATTGGCGGACAAAGGCGCGGAACTCGCGGAATAACTTTTCTGCGGGCAAAAAAAACCCCGGACTTCGTATGGGGAGGGGAAGTTCGGGGTTCAAGTTCCGGACCGCTAGGGCGGGGTCCAGATATCTGCCAACACTTAACACAACATAGGAGCATTGAAGGGCTTCACCACCCATTCAGTAACTCTGAGTAGCAGTTCACGGGTTAAGTTCCGGCAAGTCAGAAAAACTATTTGAAATAACCAACGGCGATTTCCGCACTAAAGCACTCTGCCACCACACAACGCGGTGGCAGCGCCCGCACGTCAGTGCGCTTCATCCCAGTTATTGCCGACGCCCACTTCCACCAGCAGCGGCACGTCCAGCTTCGCGGCCGCACTCATATGCTCGCGAATCTTTTCGCTGACCTGCGCCACCTGATCCTCACGCACTTCCAGTACCAATTCATCGTGCACCTGCAGGATCACCTTGGCATCCAGGCCCGAAGCGGTCAGCCAGTTGTCCACCAGCACCATGGCTTTCTTGATGATGTCTGCCGCCGTGCCCTGCATCGGCGCGTTGATCGCGGTGCGTTCAGCGGCCGCGCGCTCCTGGGGCTTGTTGGAGTTGATGTCGGGCAAGTACAGGCGACGGCCGAAGAAGGTTTCCACGTAGCCCTGATCAGCGGCTTGGGCGCGGGTGCGCTCCATGTACTCGCGAACCCCGGGATAACGGGCGAAATACACATCGATGTAGGCCTTGGCCGTCTTGGTATCGACGCCGATGTCCTTGCCCAGCTTCTGCGCGCCCATGCCGTAGATCAGACCAAAGTTGATCGCCTTGGCACTGCGGCGCTGGTCGGAGGTGACCTCGCCCAGCTCAACCTTGAACACCTCGGCCGCCGTGGCGGTGTGCACATCCAGGTTGTGACGGAAGGCGTTCATCAAGCCTTCGTCCTTGGAAAGGTGCGCCATGATCCGCAGCTCGATCTGCGAATAGTCCGCCGCCAGCAGCTTGTAGCCCTTGGGTGCAACAAACGCCTGGCGAATCCGCCGCCCTTCGGCGGTACGCACCGGGATGTTCTGCAGGTTCGGATCACTGGAAGACAAGCGCCCGGTTGCCGCCACCGCCTGGTGATAGGAGGTATGGATACGTCCGGTACGCGGGTTGATCTGTTCCGGCAGGCGATCGGTGTAGGTGCTTTTCAGCTTGCTCATGCTGCGGTACTGCATCAGCACCTTGGGCAGCGGATAGTCATCCTCAGCCAGCTTGGCCAGCACTTCTTCGGCCGTCGACGCCTGGCCCTTGCCGGTTTTCTTCAGCACCGGCAGGCCAAGTTTTTCATAAAGAATCGCACCGAGCTGCTTGGGCGAGCCCAGGTTGAACGCCTCGCCGGCGATCTCGAAGGCCTGGCGCTCCAGTTCGATCATCTTGTTGCCCAGCTCGATGCTCTGGATACCCAGCAGGTCCTTGTCCACCAGTGCACCCTGGCGCTCGATACGGGCCAGCACGGGCACCAATGGAATCTCGATATCCGTGAGCACGCTCGCCAGGCTCGGGATGGCGGACAATTGTGCAAACAGCGCCTGGTGCAGACGCAGGGTCACATCGGCATCTTCCGCCGCATAAGGGCCGGCCTGCTCCAGGGCGATCTGATCGAAGGTCAGCTGCTTGGCGCCCTTGCCGGCGATGTCCTGGAAAGCAACAGTGTCGTAGTCCAGGTACTTCTTGGCCAGGCTGTCCATGTCGTGACGGGTTGCCGTGGAGTTCAGCACATAGGACTCAAGCATGGTGTCGAACGCAATGCCACGCACGGTAATGCCCTGCGCCGGGTCGCCGCCGATAGCGCAGTTGGCCAGGATGTTCATATCGAACTTGGCGTGCTGGCCAACTTTGAGCTTGGTCGGGTCTTCCAGCAGCGGTTTCAGGGCCAGCAGCACGGTGTCGCGGTCCAACTGCTCCGGCGCGCCGATGTAGGAATGGGTCAACGGGATGTAGGCCGCTTCATGGGGCTGCACGGCGAAGGAGACGCCAACCAGCTGCGCCTGCTGGGCATCGATACCGGTGGTTTCGGTGTCGAAGGCAAACAACTTCGCATCGTTGAGCTTCTTCAGCCAAAGGTCGAACGTCGCCTGGTCGAGGATGGTGGTGTAGGTGGCCTCTGCCGGCGCTACTGCCTCGACGACTTGCTCGGCAACCGGCGCAGCCTTGAGTTCCACGCGTTTGGCATCGCGCTGGACCTCATCAATCCAGCTCTTGAACTCCAGCAGCGTGTACAACTCCAGCAGCTTCTCGCGATCCGGCTCGATCAGGTGCAAGTCATCCAGACCGATATCCAACGGTACATCGCACTTGATCGTCGCCAACCGGTAGGAAAGAAAAGCACTCTCCCGATGTTCTTCCAGCTTGGCCGGCAACGTCTTGGCGCCTCGGATAGGCAAGGTCGGCACAATATCCAACTGCTCATAAAGCTCTTTGATGCCGCCGTTCACGCCGACCAGCAAGCCGGAAGCAGTCTTCGGACCGATACCCGGAACACCCGGAATGTTGTCGGACGAATCGCCCATCAGCGCCAGATAGTCGATGATCTGCTCGGGAGCGACACCGAATTTCTCCTTCACGCCCTCGATGTCCATCGCGCTACCGGTCATGGTGTTGACCAAGGTAATGTGCCCGTCGACCAACTGCGCCATGTCCTTGTCACCGGTGGAGATCACCACGGGGCGGGCAGCCGCCGCACTGCTGCGCGCCAGGGTGCCGATCACATCGTCGGCCTCGACGCCTTCGACGCACAGCAACGGGAAGCCCAGCGCGATCACGCTCTGGTGCAACGGCTCGATTTGCACGCGCATGTCATCCGGCATGCTCGGGCGGTTGGCCTTGTATTCGGCGTACATGTCATCGCGAAAGGTCCCACCCTTGGCGTCGAACACCACCGCGAACGGGCTGTCCGGGTACTGCTTGCGCAGGCTCTTGAGCATGTTCAACACGCCCTTGACCGCGCCGGTGGGCAGGCCTTTGGAAGTGGTCAGCGGTGGCAATGCGTGGAAGGCACGGTACAGATACGAAGAACCGTCCACCAGGACGAGGGGTGCTTGGCTCATGAGCAGAATCAACCTTTTCGGCGGGTCAGGCGCTAGAATAGCCGGACCAATGACGACAAAGGGACAAGGTTATCATGCGTACATTCAATCGCCTGCTGTTGACTGGCTTGATTGCACTCGCTCCGATGGCTGCCGTGGCGGCAGACGATGCGCCTGGGGGCGATCCGGAAGTGACCATTCGCACGGAAGGCGACAAGACCATTCAGGAGTACCGCCAGAACGGTTTCCTGTACGCAATCAAGGTCATCCCGAAGGGCGCACCTCCTTATTTCCTGGTGCGCGCGGACGGAACCGATGCGAACTTCATCCGTTCTGACCAGCCGGATATGCTGATCCCGTCATGGAAGATCTTCGAATGGAAATGATTTCTTAACTTCAATTGGCGCCGCGCACCGCGGCGCCCGTACTGGCAGTTTTAACCATGTCTGTGTTCACCCCCCTGGCTCGGCCCGAGCTGGAAACCTTTCTCGCCCCTTACGGCCTCGGCCGCCTGATCGACTTCCAGGGGATTGCCGCCGGTAGCGAAAACACCAATTTCTTTATCAGCCTGGAGCAGGGTGAGTTTGTCCTGACCCTGGTCGAGCGTGGCCCGGTTGCGCAAATGCCGTTCTTCATCGAACTGCTCGACGTACTCCACGACGCCGACCTGCCGGTGCCCTACGCCCTGCGCACCACCGACGGCGTGGCCTTGCGTGAACTCAAAGGCAAACCGGCGCTGCTGCAGCCGCGCCTGGCCGGTAAGCACGTCAAGGACGCCAACGCCCAGCACTGCGCCCAGGTCGGTGACCTGCTGGGCCATCTGCACCTGGCGACGCAGGGCGAGAGAGTCCTCGAGCGCAAGACCGATCGAGGCCTGGACTGGATGCTCAGTGAAGGCGCGCAACTGATTTCGCACCTGAACGCCGCACAGCAACGCCTGTTGCAGGATGCTCTGACCGAGATCGCAGCGCACAAGGCCGAGATCCTCGCCCTGCCACGCGCCAACGTGCACGCCGACCTGTTCCGCGACAACGCGATGTTCGAAGGCACGCACCTCACCGGCCTGATCGACTTCTACAACGCTTGCTCCGGCCCGATGCTGTACGACGTGGCGATCGCCCTGAATGACTGGTGCTCGGACGCCGATGGCGTGCTTGATGGGCAACGCGCCAGGGCCTTGCTGGGAGCGTATGCAGGGCTGCGGCCGTTTACCGCGAAGGAAGCCGAGCTGTGGCCGACGATGTTGCGCGTGGCCTGTGTGCGATTCTGGCTGTCACGCCTGATCGCGGCTGAATCCTTTGCGGGACAGGATGTGCTGATCCACGACCCGGCGGAGTTCGAGCATCGACTGATGCAGCGTCAGCGGGTCACCGTGCAACTGCCATTTGCCCTCTAAAAGCCTGTGAGATCAAAAAGTGTGGGAGGAGGCTTGCCCCCTCCCACATTTGGTCGTCGTTTGCTGTCAGAGCGATTCCAGGCAACCCGCCAAGTCGTTGCCCAACTTATCCAGCACTTGCTCGTAGCCTTGAGCGGTAGCCGGGGTATAACCCCCCAGCGCATCCAACTCTGCCAACTTCACCGGCAACCCGGCCACCAGCGTTTCAGCCAGGCGCGGACGCAACGGCGGTTCACTGAACACGCACGTCTTGCCCACTTCCTGCAAACGGGTACGCATCGCCGCCACATGTTGGGCACCCGGCTGGACTTCAGCGGCCACGCTGAACACGCCGGCATGCTTGAGCCCATAAGCGTCTTCGAAGTAATCGAAGGCTTCATGGAACACGAAGTAGGGCTTGCCATCGATCGGCGCAAGACGGGCTTTCAGGCGAGCATCCAGGGCATCCAGGCGCTCGTCGAAGGCCTTCACGTTGCTCTGGTAACGCGAGGCATTAGCCGGATCGGCAGCAGCCAGATCAGTGGCCATGCGTGCAGCAATAACCCGTGCGTTGATCGTGGACAGCCACAAGTGCGCGTCCAGGCTGCCTGGGCGGTGATCGTGGTCATGTTCGTCGGCTTCATCGGCGTGGGAGTGGCTATCTTCGGCAAAACGGCGCAGCTTCATGCCCGGCAGGTCCTGCACTGCTACCGTTGTTGCCGTACGACCTTTCAACACGCGCGGCAGGAAACTCTCCATGTCCGGGCCGATCCAGTACAGCAGGTCCACCGACTGCACACGCCGTACGTCGGATGGTCGCAACGCATAGTTATGCGGCGACGCGCCCGGTGGCAACAACACCTCCGGAACCGCCACGCCGTCCTGCACCGCCGCAGCAATCAACTGCAGTGGCTTGATGCTGGTTAACACCTTGACGTCGGCCTGAGCGGCGCCAGCCATGAACAAACTGGTGACAAATACGACAAAAACGGGAAAAAGTCGGGACACGATGACCACTCAATGGCGTAGGAACGGGTAACATAATAACGTCTCTATCAAATATCTGTCGCCGCTCATGCCTAAAACACCGCTTGCCAGCCGTCCCCACGACCACTCTCACTGCGTGCATACCGCGCTGTCGGAAGCCGACACCCTGTGCACACAGAAGGGTCTGCGCCTGACCGCACTGCGCCGCCGCGTGCTGGAATTGGTGTGGCAGAGCCACAAGCCGCTGGGCGCCTACGACATTCTCGGCGTGCTCAGCGAGCAGGACGGCCGCCGCGCCGCGCCGCCCACCGTGTACCGCGCACTGGACTTCCTGCTGGAAAACGGCCTGGTGCACCGCATCGCCTCGCTGAACGCCTTCGTCGGCTGCAGCCACCCGGAACACGCGCACCAGGGCCAGTTCCTGATCTGCCGCGAGTGCCACGCCGCCATCGAGCTTGAACAAAAAAGCATCAGCGACGCCATCATCAAGAGTTCTGCCGAGGTCGGCTTCCGGGTCGAAGGGCAAACGGTCGAAGTGGTCGGCCTGTGCTCGGGCTGCCAGGGGGCTTGATGAGCAACGCGTTAATCCGCCTGGAGCAGGTCGGGGTCACGTTCGCCGGGCAAAACGTGCTGGATAACATCGCACTGAGCGTGGAGCCGGGGCAGATCGTTACCCTGATCGGCCCCAACGGCGCCGGCAAGACCACCCTGGTGCGTGCCGTGCTGGGCCTGCTCAAGCCCGACACCGGCAGTGTGTGGCGCAAGCCCAAGCTGCGCGTCGGCTACATGCCGCAGAAGCTGCATGTCGATCCAACCTTGCCATTGTCAGTCCTGCGCTTCCTGCGCCTGGTACCCGGCGTAGACCGTGCCCGCGCCCAGGCGGCGCTCAGGGAAGTCGGCGCCGAACAGGTGATCGACAGCCCGGTGCAAAGCATTTCCGGCGGCGAAATGCAGCGCGTGCTGCTGGCCCGCGCCCTGTTGCGCGAGCCGGAACTGCTGGTGCTGGATGAGCCCGTGCAGGGCGTCGACGTCGCCGGCCAGGCCGAGCTGTACAGCTTGATTACCCGTCTGCGCGACCGCCATGGCTGCGGCGTATTGATGGTGTCTCACGATTTGCACCTGGTGATGAGCACCACCGACCAAGTGGTGTGCCTCAACCGCCACGTGTGCTGCTCGGGCCATCCGGAACAGGTCAGCGGCGACCCGGCGTTCGTCGAGCTCTTCGGCAAGAACGCCCAGAGCCTGGCGATCTACCACCACCATCACGACCACGCCCACGACCTGCATGGCGCCGTCGTCGATGACCCCGCCACTCCCCATACCCACGTTCATGGAGATAGCTGCAAGCATGGCTGATTTTCTGCTCTACGCCCTGCTGGCAGGCTTGGCTTTGGCGTTGGTGGCGGGCCCGTTGGGCTCGTTCGTGGTCTGGCGGCGCATGGCCTATTTTGGCGACACCTTGTCGCACGCCGCGCTGCTGGGCGTGGCACTGGGCTTTCTGTTGGATGTGAGCCCGACCATCGCCGTGACCGTTGGGTGCCTGCTATTAGCGGTACTGCTGGTGACCCTGCAACAGCGCCAGCCCCTGGCCTCCGACACCCTATTGGGCATCCTGGCACCCAGCACCCTGTCCCTGGGCCTGGTGGTGCTGAGCTTCATGCATGAAGTGCGCATCGACTTGATGGCCTATCTGTTCGGCGACCTGCTGGCGATCAGCCCCGGCGACCTTGCGTGGATCCTCGGCGGCAGCGCGGCCGTACTGGCGCTGCTGGTCGCGCTGTGGCGCCCGCTGCTGGCGATTACCGTGCACGAAGAGCTGGCCACGGTAGAAGGCTTGCCCGTGCCGGCCCTGCGCATGGCCCTGATGTTGTTGATCGCCGTGGTGATCGCTGTCGCGATGAAGATTGTCGGCGTATTGTTGATCACGTCGCTGCTGATCATTCCCGCGGCCGCTGCCCAGCGCCACGCCCGCTCACCGGAGCAGATGGCGGTGGGCGCCAGCCTGCTGGGGATGCTCGCTGTGTGCGGGGGCCTGGCGTTGTCCTGGTTCAAGGACACGCCGGCCGGGCCGTCGATTGTGGTCACGGCCGCCGCCCTGTTTCTGCTGAGTTTTGTCCTGCCCCGTCGAGGGGTGTAGACTTGCTCGCTTTTTGCGCAAATAGAGAGTCGCAGGAATGAAGCCGTTCACCTCCCGTTATCTGCTCCTTGCCGCATTTTCCCTGCTGCTGGGCGCCTGTCAAAGCACACCGCCCGCCGTCCCAGAGGCCCCGGACGCACGCGCTGCGGCCATCGCACAGCTGGAACAAAACCTGGCCAGCAGCGAACTGGCCACCGCAGAAGACCAGCTAGCGGCGCTGCAAGCCCAGTCGCCCAACGACCCGGCGCTGGAAACCTACCAGCGGCAGTTGGCTGAAGCCTACTTGCAACGCAGCCAGATCGTGCTGCAAAAGGGTGATGTAAACGCCGCCGCGACCGCCCTGAGCCGTGCCCGCGCCCTGATGCCCAAGGCACCCGCGCTGACCGGTGGCGTCAACAGCGCCATCAGCCATGCGCGCAAGGCCGAACTGGACAAAGCCGAAGCCGACCTGAAAGCCGCCGAGGCCAAGCCCGCCGCCAAGGTCATCGACCCCACGGCGCCCAGCACCACCGTGGCGTTGAACCTCACCAACATCGAAGAACTGCGCCATCAGCTGGATGCGATTGCCACCGACGTGGTGAATTACCAATGCGATGTGAGCATCCAGGCGCCGCGCACAGAGGATTACCCGTGGCTGGCCACGTTGCTGACCAAACGGGTGAAGCGAATTGATTCGGGGTATGACCTGAAGATTCACCGGCAGATTCTGAAGAAGATTCCGGCGCAGGTTGTGCTGATTCCGCGCAAGGCGGAATAAAACCATCGGCGGCAAGCCCCCTCCCGCACTTTGAATGTATTCACAGCTCAAAATGTGGGAGGAGGCTTGCCCCCGATGACGATCTAACAAACAACCAAAGACTTAAGCCGGAATCGCCTTGGCCTTAGGCTCACGATCCCAGACCCGGTGCTGGGCAATCGCGGCAAAGAATGCCTTGAACGCCTTGGCATCCGACCCGACGATCAGTCCCGCATCCGTCTCAAGCTTCAACAGATCCAGCAATGACTTAGCGTCGTTGGCGACGGTAATCGCCTTCAAGTGCTTGTACGCTTCCAACAGGAAGTGCAACGCCACGCCATCACCACTCAAGGCTTTAACAGAGTCTTTCCCGCCAGGGACAAATACCGCATCGAACGCAATCGATGGCATACCTTCCATCGAGGCATCCACCTTCAGGCTTTTACCATCAGCCGTTTTTACCGGTGCCGAGGTTGGCCCCAGCAGCTTGGCATGTGCGCCCTCGGCTTCCAGTGCCTTCTTCAACGCATCAATTGCAGCACCATCAACGCCGTTCGCGGCAAGAATCGCCACTTTTCGCGTTTTGATATCACCCGGCAGCAGGTTTGCCTGGCTCAATGCCGGCGAACGTTCCGGCTGGGTTTTACGGACAGGCACCGTGCCTTGGGTCGGCGCGGGCAGCCCCAGGTTCTGCGCCACGCGCTTGGCCAGTTCCAGGTCGATGTTGGCCAGGATCTCGTTGACCTGACGCGCGCGGATAAACTCGCGCTCGACCTTGCCCAGCTCAAAGCTGTAGGCCGCAATGATGTGCTCCTGTTCGTGCTTGCTCATGCTGTGGAAGAACAGACGCGCCTGGGAGAAGTGATCGCCGAACGACTCGCTGCGCTCACGGATCTTGTGGGCGTCGATGCGCTCAGGGTAGGACTCAAAACCACCATCCTGCGCAGCCGGTGGCGTTTCTTTCGGCCAGCCGCCATCGATTGAGTTCGGCTCATAAGAGGCTCGCCCTTTATCGATGGTGCTGCGGTGCATGGCATCGCGCTGGTTGTTATGCAGCGGCGTGACCGGCTGATTGATCGGCAACTGATGAAAGTTCGGCCCGCCGAGTCGGCTGATCTGCGTGTCGGTGTAGGAAAACAGCCGACCTTGCAGCAGTGGATCGTTGGAGAAGTCGATACCCGGCACGATATGGCCTGGGCAGAACGCGACCTGCTCGACCTCAGCGAAGAAGTTGTCCGGGTTGCGGTTGAGCACCATCTTGCCCAGCGGCGTGATCGGCACCAGCTCCTCAGGGATCAGCTTGGTCGGGTCGAGGATATCGAAGTCGAACGCATGCTCCTTGTCCTCGGGAATCACCTGCACGCCCAATTCCCACTCAGGGTAGTCGCCCATCTCAATGGCTTCCCAAAGGTCGCGGCGGTGGTAGTCGGTATCTTTACCGGCCAGCTTTTGCGCTTCGTCCCACACCAGCGAGCAAGTACCCGCCGTAGGACGCCAGTGGAATTTGACGAAGTTGGATTTCCCCTCGGCGTTCACCAGGCGGAAGGTGTGCACGCCAAAACCCTGCATGCTGCGCAGGCTCTTTGGAATGGCACGGTCAGACATCGCCCAGATCACCATGTGCGCCGATTCAGGCTGCAACGAGACGAAGTCCCAGAAGGTATCGTGCGCCGACCCGCCTGTAGGAATTTCATTGTGCGGCTCGGGCTTCACGGCGTGTACGAAGTCAGGAAACTTGATCGCGTCCTGAATGAAAAACACCGGCATGTTGTTGCCCACCAGGTCGAAGTTGCCTTCTTCGGTGAAAAACTTCACGGCAAAACCGCGCACATCACGCACCGTGTCACCCGAACCACGCGGGCCCTGCACAGTGGAAAAGCGGGTGAAGACCGGCGTTTTATGCCCAGGGTCACGCAGGAAACCAGCCTTGGTCAGCGCCGAATGGTTCTCGTAGGTCTGGAAATAGCCATGGGCACCGGTGCCACGGGCATGCACGATGCGCTCCGGGATACGCTCATGGTCAAAGTGCGTGATTTTTTCACGCATGATGAAATCTTCCAGCAGCGATGGGCCACGGGAGCCCACTTTCAGGGTGTTCTGGTTGTCGGAAATCTTGACGCCCTGATTGGTACGCAGGGCCTGACCGGTCGCATCGGAGCGGAAGGCCTCCAGGGCCTGCAGCTTGGCGTTGGTGTTACCACGATCCAGGGTGTCGGTGCCCGCTAGCTCGCTCTTTGGCTTTTTGCTACTCATCAGTCAAAACTCCTTATTCAAAGTGGCCAGAGCGGTCCCCGGCTCGTTTGAGCAAAACCCCAGGCACGGCACCTGGGAAATCGAGTTGCTTAAGTAGTGACTGACGCGGTTTTGTACCGTTCCTTTTTTATGACCTTTGATCGCGTTATTGCCAAATCGCTGGTTGAATACGAAATAAATGCTAAGAAACGCTATACAGACAGGCTAAAATGCGCGCCCGGCTAACCGCTGATCCCTTTTCCATGCGCCCCACAAGGTTCGCTACGTGATCGAGTTTCAAAACGTCCATAAAACCTACCGCGTCGCCGGTAGGGATATTCCCGCGCTGCACGCCACCAGTCTGAGTGTCGAAAACGGCCAGGTGTTCGGCCTGATCGGCCACTCCGGCGCGGGTAAAAGCACCCTGCTGCGCCTGATCAACCGCCTCGAAGAACCGAGCAGCGGCATCATCAGGGTAGATGGCGAAGAAGTCACCGCCCTGGACGCCAACGGCCTGCGCCGTTTCCGCCAGCAGGTCGGGATGATCTTCCAGCACTTCAACCTGCTGGCGTCCAAGACCGTCGCCGACAACGTGGCGCTGCCACTGACCCTGGCCGGCGAACTGTCGCGCAAGGACATCGACCTGCGCGTCGCAGAACTGCTCGCGCGCGTCGGCCTGTCGGACCACGCCAAAAAGTACCCGGCGCAGTTGTCCGGCGGCCAGAAACAACGCGTCGGCATCGCCCGCGCCCTGGCGACCAAGCCAAAGATCCTGCTGTGCGACGAAGCCACCAGCGCCCTCGACCCGCAGACCACCGCGTCGGTGCTGCAACTGTTGGCCGAGATCAACCGCGAGCTGAAGCTGACCATCGTGCTGATCACCCATGAAATGGACGTGATCCGCCGTGTCTGCGACCAGGTGGCCGTAATGGACGCCGGCGTGATCGTCGAGCAAGGCTCGGTGGCCGATGTATTCCTGCACCCCAAGCACCCAACCACGAAGCGTTTCGTGCAAGAGTCCGAGCAGGTCGACGAAAACGAGCAACGCGATGACTTCGCTCACGTACCCGGCCGCATCGTGCGCCTGACGTTCCAGGGCGAAGCGACCTACGCGCCGCTGCTGGGCACCGTCGCACGCGAAACGGGCGTGGACTACAGCATCCTCGCCGGTCGTATCGACCGCATCAAAGACATCCCTTACGGGCAATTGACCCTCGCCGTCACCGGTGGCGACATGGACGCTGCGTTTGCGCGCTTCACCGCTGCTGACGTCCACATGGAGATCCTGCGCTAATGGACGTCCTGTTGAGTTTCTTCGCCAATATTGACTGGTCCGAAATCTGGCTCGCCACCGGCGACACCATGACCATGCTGTTCGGCTCACTGTTCTTCACCGTGGTGCTGGGCCTGCCCCTGGGCGTGCTGCTGTTCCTCACCAGCCCGCGCCAACTGTTCGAACAGAAGGGCCTGTACGCGCTGCTGTCGCTGATCGTGAACATCCTGCGTTCGCTGCCGTTCATCATCCTGCTGATCGTGATGATCCCGTTCACTGTATTGATCACCGGCACTTCGCTGGGTGTGGCTGGTGCGATTCCGCCGTTGGTGGTGGGCGCGACGCCGTTCTTCGCACGCCTGGTGGAAACCGCGCTGCGTGAAGTGGACCGCGGCATTATCGAAGCCACGCAATCGATGGGCGCCAGCACGCGCCAGATCATCACCAACGCCTTGCTGCCCGAAGCGCGCCCAGGCATTTTCGCGGCGATTACGGTGACCGCGATTACACTGGTGTCCTACACGGCCATGGCCGGTGTGGTGGGTGCCGGCGGCCTGGGTGACCTGGCGATCCGTTTCGGTTACCAGCGTTTCCAGACTGACGTGATGGTGGTCACGGTGGTGATGCTGCTGATCCTGGTGCAAATTCTGCAAACCGTCGGCGACAAGCTGGTGGTGCACTTTTCTCGAAAATAACGGCCATTGCCGGTGATAAGCCGGCACATGCCCGAACAAGGAGCTTGTTGGATGAAGAAACTACTGGTTGCTTTCGCCGCCGTTGCCGCGTTTTCCGCCCACGCCGAGACCATCACGGTCGCGGCTTCGCCGGTCCCACACGCGGAAATCCTCGAATTCGTGAAACCTGCCCTCGCCAAAGAAGGCGTGGACCTGCAGGTCAAAGTCTTCACCGACTACGTGCAGCCGAACGTACAAGTCGCGGAAAAGCGCCTGGACGCCAACTTCTTCCAACACCAGCCGTACCTGGATGAATTCAACAAAGCCAAGGGCACCCACCTGGTGAGCGTCGGCGCGGTGCACCTGGAACCCCTGGGCGCCTACTCCAGCAAGTACAAGAAGCTGGACGAACTGCCAAGCGGCGCCAATGTGGTGATCCCCAACGACGCCACCAACGGCGGTCGGGCCCTGTTGCTGCTGGCCAAGAACGGCCTGATCACCCTGAAGGACCCGACCAACATCCTGTCGACCATCAAGGACATCACGGCCAACCCGAAAAGCCTGAAATTCCGCGAACTGGAAGCCGCCACCTTGCCGCGCGTACTGACCCAGGTCGACCTGGCGCTGATCAACACCAACTACGCGCTGGAAGCCAAGCTGGACCCGTCCAAGGATGCGCTGGTGATCGAGGGCAGCGATTCGCCTTACGTGAACATCCTGGTGACCCGCGAAGACAACAAGGACTCGGACGCCGTGAAGAAGCTGGTTGCAGCCCTGCACACGCCTGAAGTGAAGCAATTCATCGAAGAGAAGTACAAAGGCGCGATCAAGCCGGCGTTCTGATCTGATTCGATCTCCAACACGCTGAAGATCAAAAAATGTGGGAGGGGGCTTGCCCCCGATTGCTGAGTGTCAGTCACTGCATCTGGTGGCAGACCCACTGCTATCGGGGGCAAGCCCCCTCCCACATTTGTTATGTGTCGCCTGTTACTGACGCTTCAACAACCCCGGCAACTGCGCCACCAGCTTCTGGTTGTTCAACGGCGCACGGATGAACCCGCGCTGAGTCCCATCCGGCCCGATCAATGCCAGGTTGCCGCTGTGGTCGACGGTGTAGTTCGGCTTACTGGTGTCCGCCGGAATGAACGGAATGCTCACCGCATTCGAGACCTTCTGCACCTCCTCCACATTCGCGCCCGTCAGGCCCTGGAACTGCGGGTCGAAGTAGCCCAGGTACTGTTTGAGCTGGGTCGACGTATCGCGGTTCGGGTCCACACTGACCAAAATCACCTGCAACTTATCCACAGCCTCTTTAGGCAGCTCGCTCTTGATCTGGCGCAGCTGGGCGAGGGTAGTCGGGCAGATGTCCGGGCAGAAGGTGTAGCCGAAGAACAACAGGCTCCACTTGCCTTTCAATTCGTTGACCAGCACCGGCTGGCCGTCCTGGTTGGTCATGGTCACCGGCGGCAACTGACGGCTTTGCGGCAACAGGATGATACCTGCGTCGATCAGCGCGGTAGGGTCGCCCTGGCCCTTGCCCGAGAGCACCTTGTTAACGGTCAGGCCCATGATCAATGCCACCAGGGCCACCAGGATGAAGACAGTCTTTTGAGTTCGAGTCATAGGTTCAACAGTAAGTAATGGTCTACGAGCAGGGCGATAAACAGCAGCAGCAAGTACCAGATAGAGTACTTGAAGGTGTTGATCGCCGCGTGCGGCCGACCGCCACGGTACAACACCCAGGCCCATTGCAGAAAGCGCCCGCCCAATACCAGGGCGCAGCCGAGGTACAGCAGGCCGCTCATGTGGATCACATAGGGCATCAGGCTCACCGCCAGCAGGGCAAAGGTGTAGAGCAGGATATGCACCTTGGTGTAGTGCTCGCCGTGGGTCACCGGCAGCATCGGGATATCGGCCTTGGCGTATTCTTCCTTGCGATGGATGGCCAAGGCCCAGAAGTGTGGCGGGGTCCAGGCAAAGATGATCAACACAAGCAGCAGGGGCTCGGCGCTGACATGCCCGGTGACGGCGACCCAACCCAGCAAGGGAGGCGCTGCACCGGCCAAGCCGCCGATAACAATATTCTGTGGCGTCGCACGCTTGAGAAAACCGGTGTAGATCACCGCATAACCGAGCAGCGAGGCCAGCGTCAGCCAGGCTGCGAGCGGATTGGTGAATGCCAGCAGCAGGGCCAAGCCGGCAACAGCCAGAAACAAAGCAAAGGCCAACGCCGCCAGCGGTGACACCCGGCCCTCCGCCAACGGCCGCTTGTGAGTGCGCGCCATTACCGCGTCGATGCGTCGGTCCACCACATGGTTGACCGCCGCCGCGCCGCCTGCACACAGGGCAATCCCCAGGTTGCCAAACACCAGCACGGTCCACGGCACACCAGCGCGAGTCGCCAGGAACATCCCCACCAGCGAGGTGATGAGCATCAGCACCACCACCTTCGGCTTGGTCAGCTCCAGATAATCACGCCAGATGGCCTGGCCGTGGCGTGCGCCGATCAAGGTCGCCATGGCATCTCTCCTTTAAGGGTAACGAGGCCCGATACGTGTTTGCGTGGAATAAAGCGCCAGCCGAACGGCAACTGGTTGCGCACCCGGACCAGACTGGTGCGCGCGTGATAGTTGACCAGTACCAGCGTCAGTAATAACGCCGCACCGCCCGCGTTATGCCCTACCGCAACCGGCAGCGGCAGGTGGAAATACACATTGCTCAGGCCCAGGCAGATTTGCGCCGCCAGGGCGATCAACAGCAAGCCGGCCAACCGCGTCATGCCGACTGCGCGCAACTGCCAGGCCAGGCCCAGCAGCACCAGGCTGACGATGACGGCGCCGATGCGGTGGGTCAGGTGGATGGCGGTGCGCGCCTCGCTGTCCAACTGCCCACCGAGGTAATTGGGGCCGATGTGTTGAGTCAGGTGGAAGCCGTTGGCAAAGTCCGCTGCCGGCCACCACTGCCCATGGCACGTTGGCAAATCGATACAGGCCACCGCCGCGTAGTTGGAACTGACCCAACCGCCCAGGGCAATCTGGCCGATCACCAGCACCAGGCCTGCCGTCGCCCAATATTGCAGGCGCTTGGGCACGATCAGCGCGGGCAATACGCCGGACAAACGCAGGGTCAGCAGGAACAGCAGGCTCAAGGTCGCAAAGCCACCCAACAGATGCCCCGTCACCACCTGCGGCCACAGCTTCAATGTCACCGTCCACATGCCAAATGCCGCCTGGGCGAACACCACCGCCAGTACAAACAGCGGCAGCTTCACCGGCTGGCCCGGATCGCGCCGATGGCTCCACGAGCGCGCCGCCAGCAACACAATCAGCAAGCCCAGGGTGCCGGCGAAGTAGCGATGGGTCATCTCGGCCCAGCCCTTGTCGGCCTCCACCGGCGTATCGGGGAAGTGCAGCTCGGCGTGGGCCAGTTGGGCTTCGGTGTTGGGCACGCCGATGAAGCCATAGCAGCCGGGCCAGTCCGGGCAGCCCAGACCCGCATGGGTCAGGCGGGTATAAGCGCCGAGCAGCACGACGATCAGCGCCAGCAAGGTGGCAAACAACGCGAGGCGAAATCCAGGTTTGGCCATGACGATGCCCCTATCCGATGTTCGACAGTTTCAGCAGGTGGCGCAGGTCGTTGAGCAAGTCCTTGCCTTTGACCTTGGTGTCATAGCGCAGCACCAGGTTGCCGTGGGGGTCGACGATCCACAGCTGAGCATCCCCCGGTGCAGCGGCGTTTTTACTGAAGGTCGACAGGTCCAGCGGGTAGCGTTGCAGTTGCGGGTACTCGGCCTTGAGCTTGGCGTCATAGTCGCTGTCCAGCGGCTGCGCACTGGCCAAGGCATGGCTGGCGCGGGAGGCATCGCGCCCCAGGCCGATCTGCAATTGACGCGCGAGGTAGACCAGTTGCTGGCAATCGGCGGCGCAGGCGGCGGGCGCGGTGACCAGCAGTTGCCAGCGCTGCTCATCGGCCGGCACGCCAATGTCGGCGCGGGTCTGGCCGTTGCCGATCATCTCGCCGTGGTAGCTGCGGCTTTGCGGCACCCAGAACTGCAGCTTGTACATGAAAGTGGCCAGCGCCATCGGGCCGATCACCATCATCAGGATCAGAATCAGTTGCCAACGGCCTTTGCGCCGATCAGGCACCTCAGACATGTTGGGTGGATTCATGGCCGCTCCCATGGGGCTTCTCCTTTTTGTTGTGCCATCCGAGGTAGAGGTAAAGCGCCAGCAACGCCAGCGACATGGCGAACCACTGCACGGCATACGCCAGGTGTTTTTCCGGCCCCATGGCCACGATGGGCCAGCTGGTTTCGTAAGTGCCGGGGCCGGGCTCGGCACGTAGCTCATAGGCGAAACCGCTGCGGCCCAATTGCGCCCACAACGCGGCAGGGTGCAGCGCCGTCAGCAGGCGTGGCCATTGCGCGCTGACGGGGTCGGCGTGCAATTGGAAGGTTTCGCCAGGGGCGACGTAGACCCAGGCATCCAGATTCAAGAGCTGCTCCGGGGTACTGAATACCGGTGGCGTGCGCCGGTCCGGCCAGGGTAGCCAGCCGCGATTCAGCAACAGCCACAGGCCGCTGGCCTGATCGTGGAAGGGTTGCAGCAGCTCTACGCCGGCCTTGCCGTCGCGCATGCGGTTATCGAGAAACACGCTGTGCCCGGCATCCAACTGCCCGCGCAAGCGCACGCGGCGAAAGGCCGGGTCGGCCATGTCATTGAGTTGCGCACTGCTGATCGGCTCCGCTGCGCGCCGCTCGGCATAACTGTCCACCAGCAGCTGCTTTTCATGGCCGCGCGACAGTTGCCAGAACCCCAACCCCACCATCAGGGGCAGCAGTACCAGCACCACTAAGGTGGGTGCGATCCCTGGACGAAAGCGTTTTGCGGCGCTGGCTATACTTGTTTTCATTGCCCGCCCATCCCCGTGGAGCCCGACCATGCTCAAAGCTGCTATTGCCCTGATGCTGATCGCGACCGTCGTGAGCCTGTTCAGTGGCTTGTTCTTCCTGGTCAAGGACGAGGGCAACTCCAACCGCCTCGTCAACGCCCTGACCGTGCGTGTCGTGCTGGCCGTGATCACACTGGCCTTGATCACCTGGGGCTTTTTCAGCGGCCAACTGGTTTCTCATGCGCCGTGGTAAGCCGCCTCACAGCACGTAAACGAAGAAAAACAGCCCGATCCACACCACGTCCACAAAGTGCCAATACCAACTGGCCGCCTCGAAGCCGAACTGGTGCTCGGCATTGAAATGCCCCTTGAGGATGCGCATCAGCATCACGAACAGAATGAGGGTGCCGATGGTCACGTGGGCGCCATGGAAGCCGGTGAGCATAAAGAACGTCGCGCCATACACGCCGGAGCCCAGCGTCAGGCCCAGCTCTTTATAGGCGTGGATGTACTCCTCGGCCTGGAACCCCAGGAACGCCAGCCCCAACAGCACCGTGATCGCCAACCAGATCTTCAACGCACCGCGATGACCTTTGCGCAGGGCATGGTGGGCGATGGTAATGGTCACGCTGGAGCTCACCAGCAGGATGGTATTGACCAGCGGCAGACCCCACGGGCTGATGGTGCCTTCAGGCGCGGGATACATTTTGGGGTCAGGGTTGTTGAGCAACGGCCAGGCAAACTCGAAGTTCGGCCACAGCATGTGCGCAATGCCCTTGTGACCCTCACCGCCCAACCACGGGCCGGACATGTGCCGCACATAAAACAGCGCACCGAAGAACGCGATAAAGAACATCACTTCGGAAAAGATGAACCAGGTCATGCCCCAACGGAACGAACGGTCCATCTGCGAACTGTACAAACCGGCGCGGCTTTCCTTGATGACCGCACCGAACCAACCGAACAGCATGTAAGCCAGCAGCAGCCCACCGACAAAAAAGATCCACGGGCCGTGGGATTCCGGGCGTGCCGCCTTGAGGTCGTTGAACCACACAGCCAGTCCATACACGGTGACCAGCATGCCAATCGTGGCAATTATCGGCCATTTGCTTTGCGCTGGTACGTAGTACGTATCATGAGTCGACATGTATTCGCTCTCCTGATTGAGGGGGCAAACAGTAGCTAGCCGCCGGTATGCACAGCCACCGGCGGTTGGCGCGCAGTGATATCGAACAGCGTGTACGCCAGAGTCAGATGCTTCACATCCTTGGGCATGTCGCGGTCGACGATGAAGCGCACCGGCATCTCGATCCGCTGGCCCGGCTGCAGCACTTGCTGGGTGAAGCAAAAGCATTCGGTCTTGTGGAAATACATCGCCGCTTCGGCCGGGGAAATGCTCGGTACGGCCTGGGCAGTCATCGGCTTGTCAGTCGGGTTGTGGGCCACGAACAGCATCTCGGTCACCGCGCCCGGGTTGACCACCACTTCGTCCGCCTTGGCATAGAAATCCCAGACCATGTCGATGGCATTGGTAGACAGGAACTGCACGCGCACCTGGCGCGTCGGGTCGACAACCTGCTCGCCCTCATACTGCCCTGCGGTCTTGCCGTTGATGCCGAACGCCTTGCACATCACGTCGTAGATCGGCACCAGCGCAAAGCCGAAGGCGAACATCGCCACCACCAGGATCAGCAGCCGTGTGACCAGGCGCTTGATCGGCAAGTATTCAGCCATAACGCCCACCCAATGTGAATGAGGCCATTGTGGGAGGGGGCTTGCCCCCGATAGCTGTTTTACAGCCAATCATGATGTCGGCTGACACACCGCTATCGGGGGCAAGCCCCCTCCCACATTGGCCGTGTAAGCAGTGCCAAGGCGTGTTCATTTGACCTCCGGCGGCGTGGTGAAGGTGTGGTATGGCGCCGGCGAAGGGATGCTCCACTCCAGGCCTTCAGCGCCATCCCAAGGCTTGGCCGGCGCCGGCGGGCCGCCACGGATGCACTTGATCACGATAAACAGGAAGAAGATCTGCGTGGCGCCGAACATGAACGCGCCGATCGACGAAACCATGTTGAAGTCAGCGAACTGCAGGTTGTAGTCCGGCACCCGGCGCGGCATGCCCGCCAGCCCGACAAAATGCATCGGGAAAAACGCCATGTTCATGCCCACGAAAGACAACCAGAAGTGCAGCTTGCCCAGGGTTTCGTCGTACATGTGGCCGGTCCATTTCGGCAGCCAGTAGTAGGCCGAGGCGAAGATGCCGAAGATCGCACCGGGCACCAGTACGTAATGGAAGTGCGCCACCACGAAATAGGTGTCGTGGTACTGGAAGTCCGCCGGGGCAATCGCCAGCATCAGCCCGGAGAAACCGCCAATGGTGAACAGGATCACGAAGGCCACGGCGAACAGCATCGGCGTTTCGAAGGTCAGCGAGCCCTGCCACATGGTGCTGACCCAGTTGAACACCTTCACCCCGGTGGGCACGGCAATCAGCAGGGTGGCGTACATGAAGAACAACTCGCCCACCAGCGGGATGCCCACCACGAACATGTGGTGCGCCCACACGATGAACGACAGGAATGCAATGCTCGCCGTGGCGTAGACCATCGAGGTGTAGCCGAACAACGGCTTGCGCGAAAAGGTCGGGATGATCGAGCTGACGGCGCCGAAGGCCGGCAGGATCATGATGTACACCTCGGGGTGGCCGAAAAACCAGAACACGTGCTGAAACAGCACCGGGTCACCGCCGCCGGCCGCGCTGAAGAAGCTGGTACCGAAGTGGATGTCCATCAGCATCATGGTCACACACCCGGCCAGCACCGGCATGACCGCGATCAGCAGGAACGCGGTGATCAGCCAGGTCCAGACGAACAGCGGCATTTTCATCAAGGTCATGCCCGGGGCACGCAGGTTGAGGATGGTGGCGACCACGTTGATCGCGCCCATGATCGAGCTGATACCCATCAGATGAATGGCGAAGATAAAGAACGTCACGCTTTCCGGTGCGTAGGTGGTGGAGAGCGGCGCGTAGAAGGTCCAGCCGAAGTTCGGCCCGCCTCCTGGCGTGAACAGCGTCGAGACCAGCAGCAGGAAGGCCGCCGGCAACAGCCAGAAACTGAAGTTGTTCATGCGCGGCAGGGCCATGTCGGGCGCGCCGATCATCAGCGGGATCATCCAGTTGGCCAGGCCGACAAACGCCGGCATTACCGCGCCGAACACCATGATCAGCCCGTGCATGGTGGTCATCTGGTTGAAGAACGCCGGCTGCACGATCTGCAGGCCGGGCTGGAACAGCTCGGCCCGGATCACCATGGCGAACGAGCCGCCGAGCAAGAACATGGCAAAGGCGAACCACAGGTACATGGTGCCGATGTCTTTGTGGTTGGTGGTCAGCACCCAGCGCATCAGGCCCTTGGCGGGGCCGTGGGCATGGTCGGCGTGACCATGGTCGTCGATCACAGCGCTCATGGTCGTTCTCCTGCAAGCGAGTGGGCGGGGCGGGTCGCGGTCAATGCCATGAGAGAGGTCATTTGCTTTCCGCCTGCTTGATGGCCAGCACGTCTTTAGGCGTGACCATGTCGCCTTTGTTGTTACCCCAGGCATTACGCTCGTAGGTCACCACGGCGGCGATATCCACTTCCGAGAGCTGCTTGCCGAACGCCGCCATCGCGGTGCCGGGCTTGCCGTGGTACACGAGGCTCAGGTGATCGGCGGCGGGACCGGTGGCGATCTTGGAACCCTTGAGCGCCGGGAACATGGGTGGCAGGCCCTGGCCTTCGGCCTGGTGACAGGCCACGCAGGTGGTGTGGTAGACCTTGTCGCCACGGGCCACCAGCTCGTCCAGGGTCCACTCTTTGGAGGTCAGCTCCTTGAGCTTGGCGGCCTCTGCCTTGCGCTCGCCGAGCCAGGTGTCGTAGTCGGCCCTGGACTTGACCTCGACCACAATAGGCATGAAGCCGTGGTCCTTGCCGCACAGCTCGGCGCACTGGCCACGGTAGATGCCGGGCTTCTCGACACGGGTCCAGGCCTCGTTGACGAAGCCGGGAATCGCGTCGCGCTTGACCGCAAACGCCGGCACCCACCAGGAGTGGATCACATCGGCGGCGGTCACCAGGAAGCGCACCTTGGCCCCCACCGGCAACACCAGCGGCTGGTCGACTTCCAGCAGGTAGTGTTCGCCCTTGGTCGCCTGGTTGTGGATCTGTTCGGCGGGCGTGGCCAGGTTGCTGAAGAACTCCACATCCTGGCCCAGGTATTTGTAATGCCATTTCCACTGGTAGCCGGTGACCTGGATATCGATATCCGACTCACTGCTGTCGTAGATATTGATCAGGGTCTTGGTGGCCGGAATGGCCATCGCGATCAGGATCAGCAAGGGCACGACGGTCCAGAGGATCTCCACGGTAGTGCTCTCGTGGAACTTGGCCGCGACCTGGCCCGTAGACCGGCGATGAACGATCATCGACCAGAACATCGCGCCAAACACGATGATGCCGATCACCACACAGATCCAGAATATGGTCATGTGCAGGTCGAACACAGCGTGACTGACTTCTGTCGCCCCTGGCGCCATATTCGTTGTCCAGGCGGCATGTGCCTGGCCGAATACCGACCACAACAGGAGGCCCATCCAAACATGTGGATGTCGCATCATTGCGGGTTCCCCTTATCGTTCTTGTTATCCCGCCGGTTTGCACCTGCGTCGAAGGGAGCGGCTTCCATACTGCTTACAACCGCCTGGCCTTGCCTGCTTATGCAGTCTGGCGTCATCAGCTAATCGCGTACAAATCCGAGTATAGACAGGCTCTGCAACCCCGCAATGTGTAGGGGCAAATGAGTAGAAATGACTGGCTGGAGTCAATAAAACCGGGCACGGAATCGTTTATCCGACGAACGATGGCAATTCGATATAACGCGGGCGCATAACCATGAAATAATTATGACAAATGCGTCTGAGGCGCTCGTATAAACGAGCTACCTTATCTTCTCCCTTTTCCTACGCCTGCATCACTGGAGCTTTCATGAACACCGCCGCATTGCGCGAGCAGATTTCCCGTGCCCATCAACACGAAGCCAGCACTGGCCAGCTTGCCCTGCAACTGGAAAAACAATTGCCGCACCTGCATTCGGCCATCTCCCTGGCTGACGGTGATCGCAACATTGTCATGACCCGCTTTGTCACCGCCTACATCGACTTGGTCCCGGACTTGCTGGACGCCGCCAACGACGTGGCCCGCGAGGCCGGTATCGAAAGCCAGATCAAACCGGTACTGAAAATCGCCGAGCACTTCTTCCTGCAACCGCCTGCCATCCTGGCCGGCCATGAAGGTCTCGATGGCCTGCTGGATGAGGCCTACCTGGCTCATCGCCTGGTCGAAGAGGTCAACGATTTGTATATCAAGCACTTTGGCCAGCCGTTGATTCCGGCCGATACCACGGTGGCCAATGTCATTGCCCATCAGTTGATCGGCGAAACCTTCGCCAACCTGCTGGATGAAGCGGTACACCACGCAGTGGATGAAATGCTCAACGAAGAAAGCTTTGCGCTGGAGTCCGTGGAGGCTTATCGCGAACAGCTCAAGAGCCCCGACACGGAAGCCGCGTGGAAGCGCTGGCCATGCCTTTCGCGACAGCTGGGGGTTGAGTTGGCGCTGGATCAGCCGGCCTGATCCCGCCTTGTAGGAGCTGGCTTGCCGGCTCCCACAGGCAGGCGTTGCTTTGCTGTTCAGGCTGGCGCGGAGCCTATCCCCGTCGTCGTCCTCACCCGGCCTTCCAGCCGACGCTTCAACCCGCGCGCCTCGATCACCAACGTCGAGCCCTTGGCCGCATTGGCCCGCCCCCATTCCTCCAGCAATTCCAGGCAGGAATGGTCGATGTAACTCAGGTTGCTCAGCGGAACATGCACGGTCGTCCCGGCAGGCACCGTCGACAAGACTTGAGTCAAGGCGGGCACTTTCAGAAAGGTCGCCGCACCGGTCAGGCGCAGCTCCATCTCACCGTCCTGAGGCAGGTCGATCAGGCTGACCTTCAACCGCGAAGCCTTGAACGCCAGCTTGACCAACGTCAGCCCGAAGCCCACCAATACGCCGGTCAGCAGGTCGGTAAAGATGATCGCCAGCGCCGTGGCCGCGTAGGTAAACATCGGCATCCGCCCATAGCGTCCCAGTGCCTTGAAGGCCTTGATGTCGACCAGCTTGATACCGGTGTACACCAGCACACCCGCCAGGCTCGCCACCGGGATGCTTTGCAGCACACTCGACAGCAACAGCACGAACGCCAGCAGCCACAGGCCATGGAACATCGCCGACAAGCGCGTGGTTGCACCGGCCTGCACGTTGGCCGAGCTGCGCACAATCACGCCGGTCATCGGCAAGGCGCCGACCAGGCCGCAGAGCATGTTGCCCACCCCTTGAGCAGACAACTCCTTGTCGAAATCCGAACGCTGACCGCTGTGCATGCGGTCGACCGCCGCCGCAGACAGCAGCGTTTCAGCGCTCGCGATAAACGCCACGGCAAATGCGGCGATCAACAGTTGGGGATCGGCAAGGTTCAACAGGTCACTGGGGCGTAGCCAGTCGATGGCATCAGCAAGGTTTTCCGGGACTTCGACACGCTTGACCTGCAACGCCAGCACCAGGCTGACAACCGTGGCCAGGCCCACGCCCAGCAAAGCACCGGGCACAAAGCGCAGCTGCTGCGGGCGCAATTTGTCCCAGGCGTACATCACCAGCATCGTCGACAAACCGAGCAACCCGGCCTGCCAGCCCAGGCCACCGCCTAGGGTCGGGATTGCGTCGGCCAGTGCCGCCGGGAAGCCTGCCAGATTGTCGAGCCCCGAAGGCTTGGGCGCGCCGTCGAGCATCACGTGGATCTGCGACAGCACAATCAGCACGCCAATCCCCGCCAACATGCCGTACACCACCGCCGGTGCCGTGACGCGAAACCAGCAGCCCAGGCGCAAACGCCCGGCAACCAGTTGCAGGAATCCCGCCAGCAGCAGGATCGGCCCGAGCATCAGCATGCCGTGCTGGCGCACCAACTCGAACACCAGCACCGCCAGGCCCGCCGCCGGGCCACTGACTTGCAACGGCGAGCCCGCCAACCAGCCCACCACCAAGCCTCCGATAATCCCGGTAATCAGGCCTTTGGCCGGCGGCATGCCAGAGGCGATCGCAATCCCCATGCACAAGGGCAGGGCGACCAGAAACACAACCACGGAAGCGAGCAGCTCCCTTGGCAATACAGCTTTCAATTGAGCAGCACGCATGATGACTCTCCCGAGGCATTCGCCGGGCGCGGTAAAGCCTGGCTGCGTCCATGGCAGCCACCGCTTTACCCGGCAGGGAAGTGTGTTAGAAGCGCGCTTTAGGCGTCGCGCAAGGGATCGGTCCGTCGCCGCTCAACGGTCGGAACGTCGACTGGTCGGCATCGTAGGCGCGGATTTCGCTGGTCTCGATGTTGTAGATCCAACCGTGGATAAACAAATGACCATTGGCCATGCGCGAAGCCACGGAGGGGTGAGTGCGCAAATGTTGCAGTTGGGCGATGACGTTTTCTTCGGTGAGCACTTTCATGCTCTCGCCTTCATTGGCGCAGTCGCAGTTGTCATGGACCATGGTCTTGGCAACCTCGGCATGCCGCAGCCAGGCCTTGACCGTCGGCATCTTCTCCAGGCTGTCAGGGTTGAGCACCGCGCGCATGGCGCCACAATCGGAGTGCCCGCAGACGATGATGTGCTGCACGCCAAGGGCGAGTACCGCGTACTCGATGGCCGTGGAAACACCGCCGTTCATCTGGCCGTAAGGCGGTACGACGTTGCCGACGTTACGGGTCACGAACAGATCGCCAGGAGAGCTCTGGGTGATCAGCTCAGGCACGATGCGCGAGTCGGCGCAGGTAATGAACATCGCCCGTGGACTCTGGGCCGTGGCGAGTTTCTTGAAGAGTTCTTCCTGCTGGGGGAAGACGTCGTGATGGAAATGCAAAAAGCCGTCAACGATATGCTTTAGCGCTGCATCGGCGGTTTCAGCCACCTGAGGGGCAGAAGCCGACGCAGCCAACGGCTGTTTATCCTTGTCACTCATGGTTCATCCTCTTGATTAATGCAGGGGAGTTTTCAAGTCAGTTGGACGCTTGGCCAGTGGATTAGTTGTAAAACGCCAGGGGCCACAGTGCCGACTCATCAGTCACTCGCTGAACAAGGTAACCGCCGAAACTTAACTCAAACTGAATGAACCGCTCTAGATCGAGGGTTTCAGTGATGTCAAAACGCGACCACTCCTACAGGAACGGTGCGTTCTGCCCTGTCAGTCTACAACAATGCCATCTGTCTGCCCGGAGGACAGAACGCCGTGCAATCCAGGTCAAACCCTTCCCGCCGGTTGAGCCCCAGCCGCTTGATGGCTTTACTGAAGCGCTGCGCCAGCAAGTCGGCAAACGGCCCTTCGCCACGCATGCGTACGCCGAAGCGGCTGTCATACACCTCGCCGCCACGCACCTGGCGCACCAGGCTCATCACATGGGCCGCACGCTGTGGGTAATGCGCCGCCAGCCACTCCTCGAACAACGGCGCCACCTCCAGCGGCAGGCGCAGCATCATGTACGCCGCACTTTGCGCGCCCGCAGCGTGAGCTTCGGTCAGCAGGCTTTCCAGCTCACTGTCATTGATCATCGGAATCATCGGCGAGCACAGCACGCCCACCGGGATCCCAGCCTCACGCATCACCCGGATCGCGCGCAGGCGCGCCTTGGGCGCCGCCGTGCGTGGCTCCAGGATACGCTTGAGTTCGTCGTCCAGGCTGGTGAGGCTGATCATCACGGCGACCAGCCGCTGGCGCGCCAACTCGGTGAGCAGGTCCAGATCGCGCAATATCAGCGAGCCCTTGGTGATGATGGTCACCGGATGGCGATAGCGCAGCAGCACTTGCAGGGTTTGCCGGGTGATCTTGTACTCGCGCTCGATCGGTTGGTACGGGTCGGTGTTGGACCCAAGGTTGATCGGCGCGCACACGTAACCCGGTTTCGACAACTGCTGTTCCAGCACATCGGCGGCGTTGGTCTTGGCGATCAGTCTGGTTTCGAAATCCAGCCCCGGCGACATGTCCCAATAGGCATGGCTCGGCCGCGCGTAGCAGTAGATACAGCCGTGCTCACAGCCACGGTAGGGGTTGATCGAACGATCGAACGGCAAGTCCGGCGAGTTGTTGCGGGTGATGATGGTCTTGGCCGTTTCGATGCGCACTTCAGTGCCCTGGGTCGGCGGCACTTCCTGGAACCAGCCGTCATCCTCGACCACGCTGACAGTCGGTGCGAAGCGGTTGTGCAGGTTGGTGGCCGTGCCCCGGCCACGGGGCGGCAACGGAGTAGACATGAAAACGCCTCGATACTGTTTTTATATACAGTATCGAGGCGCAGGGCTTCTGACCAGTGCCGTTTGGCGGTCAGCCAGGGATCAGTGCCGTTGCGTGACCTGGCCCAGGTCATCGCCCGAGGTGGTGCGCATATCGTTCTTGCGCAGGTCCGCCACTTCGTTGGCTTTCACCGGCGCACCTTTATTGCCCCAACTGCCCCGAATGAAACTGACCACATCCGCCACTTCCTGATCCGACAGACGCCAGGCGAACGCCGGCATGGTGAAGCTCGAGGGCGCCGCGTGGGTAGCCGGCAAGGTGCCGCCATTCAACACGATGTTGATCAACGACGTGGCATCCGCCGTCTGCACTACCGGGTTACCCGCCAGCGCCGGGAACACCCGCGTGTAGCCATGCCCGTCGGTACGGTGGCAGGCCGCGCAGTTGTCGATATATACCGACGCGCCCGGCTTGCGGTCATCGCCTTTCCACAGCGCCTCGGCCACCTGCTTGTCGTACTGATGCGCTTGGTCCTTGGGGTCTACCGCCGGCAAGCTCTTGAGGTAACGGGCGATAGCCGTCAGGTCATCCTCCGACATGTACTGCATGCTGTGGACGACAACGTCGCTCATGCCACCAAACACCGCGCTGCGATCACTGCGGCCGGTCTTGAGGAATTGCACCAACTGCTCCTCACTCCAACTGCCGAGGCCGTCCTTGTGGTCACCGCGCAGGCTTTTGGCGATCCAGCCCTCCAGCGGCGCACTGCCGGACAGGAAGGCGTTGCCGTCAGCGGCACTCAGGGCTTTTTCCTGCATGGTCAGGGCCCGTGGCGTGTGGCATGCGCCGCAATGGCCAAGGCCTTCCACCAGGTAGGCGCCACGGCTGACCACCGGGTCGGCGGCGGCTTGCGCCTGATGCGCTTCGACAGCCGGCGCAAACATCCAACGCCACGCCGCCAGCGGCCAGCGCATGCTCAAGGGCCACGGAATATCGCTGTCCTTGTTCTGCTGAGCGACCGGCTCGACACCCTTCATGAAATACGCATACAACGCCTGCATATCGCTGTCGCTGACACGCGCGTAAGACGGGTAGGGCATCGCCGGGTAAAGCGTACTACCGCTCTTGGCGACGCCATGGCGCACGGCCTTGTCGAAGTCTTCGAAGCTGTAGTCGCCCAGGCCGGTCTTGTCCGGGGTGATGTTGGTGGAATAGATCACGCCTATCGGCGTTTCCATCGGCAGGCCGCCGGCGAAGGGCTTGCCGCCTTTGGCGGTGTGGCAGGCCACGCAATCACCGGCGCGGGCCAGGTATTCACCCTGCTTGATCAAATCGGTTTCAGCCGCACTGACAGAGCAACTGCTGAACAGGGCGAAGGTGGCGATAACAAGTGCTTTCATGGTCGTCGCTCCTTATGCCTGAACCAGTGGGCCGGGATTTTTCAGGTATTGCTCGCGAATGGCCCGCGCCGACCAGTAGGTCAGCGCCGCAACCAGGCCGGTAGGGTTGTAGCCCAGGCCTTGTGGGAAAGCGGACGCACCTGGGACAAACACGTTGTGCACATCCCAGCACTGCAGGTAGCGGTTCAACGCGCTGGTTTTCGGGTCGGTGCCCATGATCGCGCCGCCATTGAGGTGGGTGGTCTGGTAGGACGCCGTGTTGAAATGCTCACCGACCTTTTTGCCGAGCAGGGCAATCGCCTTGGGGTTCATCGCCTCGGCGACCTTGCTCATTTTCTCGACCATGAAGCGGTTCATCTTGATGTCGTTTTCCTGCCAGTCGAACGTCATCCGCAGCAGCGGCAGGCCGTAGGCATCGCGATAAACAGGGTCCAGATCCAGGTAGTTGCCCCGGTAGGATTGATGGGCACCGTGGGCATCCATCGACACCTGGTGGGTGTAGTAATCGGCGGTGGCGCGTTTCCACGCGCTGCCCCAGGCCGGTGTGCCTGGCGGGTTGGACGTACCGGCAATCGGCCGGCTGCCGGCCTGGTTGACCCACATCGGCGAGCCCCCCACGAAGCCATGGGGGCCATGGTCGAAGTTGTCGGCGTTGAAGTCATCGATGGCCACGCCATTGCCGCCTGCACCGATGAAGTTGTTGGTATGAGTGTCTTTGTCGAAGAAGGCCTTGATGGTGGCCATGTTCTGGTAGGCGAAGTTCCTGCCCACCACGCCCTCATTGGTTATCGGGTCGTAGGGCTTGCCGATGCCCGACAACAGCATCAAACGCACGTTGTGGAACTGGAAGGCGCCGAGAATCACCAGATCTGCCGGCTGTTCGCATTCCCGGCCCTGGGCGTCGATGTAGGTCACGCCGGTGGCCTTGCTCTTGGTACTGTCGAGGTTGACCTTGAGTACGTGGGAATTGGGCCGCAGCTCAAAGTTCGGTACCTGGCGCAACGCCGGCAGGATGTTCACGTTCGGCGAGGCCTTGGAATACATGTAGCAGACATAGCCGCTGCAGAAACCGCAGAAGTTGCACGGCCCCATCTGCGCACCGTAGGGGTTGGTATAGGGCCCCGAGGTATTGGCGGACGGCAGGTTGTAGGGTTTGTAACCCACCTCGGCAGCCGCTTTCTGAAACAGCTGTGCGGAGACCGTATTCTTCTGCGCTTCCAACGGGAACGGATTGGAACGGTCCGGTGCATACGGGTTGCCGCCACGGCCTTCGCCTACCAGCTGACCTTTTACGGTCCAGGCCTGGCCGGAGGTGCCGAAGACTTTTTCCGCGTAGTCGAAAAACGGCTCCAGCTCTTCATAGCTCACGCCGAAGTCCTGGATGGTCATGTCCTTGGGGATGAAGTTTTTGCCGTAGCGCTCCTCATAGTGGCTGCGCATGCGCAGCTCGATCGGGTCGACACGGAAATGCACCCCCGACCAATGCAGGCCCGCGCCGCCCACACCGTTGCCCGGCAGGAACGCGCCCAACTGACGGTTGGGCAGGGCGACGTCATTCACGCTATGGCGAATGGTCACGGTCTCTTTGGAAATGTCCTGGAAGAGTTTTTTACGCACGCTGTAGGTCAGTTCGTCGATGACCTGGGGATAGTTGCCGTCCGGGTAGGTGTCCTGCATCGGGCCACGCTCCAGCGCAACCACGTTGAGGCCTGCTTCCGTCAGCTCCTTGGCCATGATCGCGCCGGTCCAGCCGAAGCCTACGATCACTGCATCCACTTTCTTCATGATGGTCGCCACGTTTATGCCCTCTCACCGCGGATGGAAACTGCCGGGAAGGGGTATTGCTCGTTGCGTTCAACCCAGTCCATGAAATCGGCGCGAGCGCCGGGGAAGCCGATCATGGTCCAACCGACCATGCCTTTGTTGCCACCGTGGATGGGGTCGCAAAAGAACCCTTCCTTGGTGTTTTGCAGCAACAGGTTGAAGAACATCTTGGGCGGCACCGCTTCAAAATGCGCCGTCACTTCACTGCCGCCAGCCTCCAGACGACGCAACATATCGTCTCGGGTAGCGCTGTCTTGCGCAGCAAAAGCTTTACCGTTGAAGGCTTTCGACCAGGCATCCGTCGCGGCAATGCCCAGGCGATAGATGTCCTTGGGCACCAGTTTGGACTGCCAGCCCATCTCTGGAGCGGCATCCGCGTTGAACGGCCCTTGCATGAACCACAGGGCGCCGCTGGCGTACGGGGTGTTCATCTGACGGTCGATATATTCCGGCGCACCGGCTTCCAGGGCGCCCGGGCCTTGCTCATCGGCGGGAATCAGGCGCTCGACGGCGGCGTTGATAAACGCCCACTCCTCAGCCGTGAAGTACGTAGGCTCGTAGGCCTTTTCACTCACCGCAGGCTTGGCGGGAGCGGCCTGCGCCGGTTCAGGCGTTGCCATCAACATCGAGCCGCCAAGGCCAGTGCTGGCAACCGTGACCACCGGGATCAAGGTCAAGGATTTGCGCAAAAAGTCACGCCGGGGGTTGTCTTGATCTTGATCAGACATGGTGGCACCTCATCATGTGGTCACGGGAATATCGGCCGGCTTCTAGTGAGCGGCTTGGCCTTTTAGGCAATCAATAGTTACAAATGATAGCAGGCTATGAATTCACAGAACCGTTTCAGCGACTAAAGACTGAGGATTCACGATTCTTTGACGGCCTCCTCACGCCTCATTGACCCCCTCTGGACGAACCTGAGCACCACCCACTCCTTGCTCGGTTATTTCACCCATGCTCAAGAATCAATGGTTGTCGGGCCTCGGCCTCGCGATCATCGCGATGTTCACCTGCGCTTACGCTCAAGCCGACGACACCGTCTCAATCCGTTCACCGGAGTGGGCCCAACCTGTGGGTAATCAATACAACCTGCACCAGATGACGCCCACCCTCTACCGCAGCGCACTACCGGATCGCAACGCCGGGCCGCTGTTGGAACAGCTGAAGATCGGCACCGTGATCAACTTCCTGCCGGAGTCGGATGCCGACTGGCTCAAATCGCCTGGCATCCGTCAGGTTCAACTGACGTATCGCACCAACCATGTAGATGATACGGACGTGTTGGCGGCGCTGAGGGCCATCCGGGAAGCCGAAGCCAACGGCCCGGTGCTGATGCATTGCAAGCACGGCTCTGACCGCACTGGCCTGATGGCGGCGATGTATCGAGTCGTGATTCAGGGATGGAGCAAGGAAGACGCGCTGAACGAAATGACCTTGGGCGGGTTTGGCACCAGCAATGGCTTCAAGGACGGCGTTCGCTACATGATGAGGGCCGATATCGACAAGTTACGCACGGCCTTGGCGAATGGCGATTGCAGCACCAGCGCGTTCGCGTTGTGCTCGATGAAGGATTGGATCACGACGACGGGAAAAGACGAGAAATAACTGTAGGAGCCCGGCTGGCCGAACTCCTACAGAGGGCCGCCCGTCAGTCTTTTTTCAACTTCGGATTAGGAAAGAACTGCACCGCCTGCACCTTCGGATCCGCCGGTGCTTTCAACGCCGTGGTATTGACCCGCGTACCCAATTCCTTGGGCACCGACAACCCTTGATCATTCAGCGTGTCGGTATAGCCGCAGGCCACGCACTCACGGTGCGGGACGTTGTCCTCGGTCCACATCTTCAGCTTGTCCGGTTCACTGCATGCCGGGCAGACCGCCCCGGCGATAAATTGCTTTTTGGTAATCACAGGCCCTTCACTCATGCTGCCGCGTCCTCACTCAGGCCGCTGTGGCGCAAGAGTGCGTCAATCGACGGCGCACGTCCGCGGAAGTCGACGAACAGCACCATCGGCTCCTGGGAGCCGCCACGCGCCAGGATCGCTTCGCGGAAGGCACGGCCGGTCTCGGCGTTGAGCACGCCGTCTTCTTCGAACTTGGAGAAGGCATCCGCCGACAACACTTCGGCCCACTTGTAGCTGTAGTAACCCGCCGCATAACCGCCCGCGAAGATGTGCGCAAAGCTGTTGGGGAAGCGGTTGTAGGCCGGCGGACGCATCACCGACACTTCATCGCGCACTCCTTCCAGCACCTGCGCCACGCTGCGACCATCGCCGTGGGTGGCGTGCAATTCAAAGTCGAACAGCGAGAACTCCAGTTGGCGCACCATCATCAGGCCGGACTGGAAATTCTTCGCCGCGAGCATTTTTTCCAGCAGGTCCTGGGGCAACGGCTCGCCGGTTTCATAGTGGCCGGAGATCAGCGCCAGGCCTTCCGGCTCCCAGCACCAGTTCTCCATGAACTGGCTCGGCAGTTCCACCGCATCCCAGGCCACGCCATTGATGCCGGACACGCCTGCGTGTTCTACGCGGGTCAGCAGGTGATGCAAGCCGTGGCCGAATTCGTGGAACAACGTGGTGACTTCATCGTGGGTCAGCAGGGCAGGCTTGCCGCTGTCGGCCGGGGTGAAGTTGCACACCAGGTTGGCCACCGGGCTTTGCAGCACACCGTCGATGGTGCGGCGACGGTCGCGGGCACCGTCCATCCAGGCACCGCCGCGCTTGTTGGCGCGGGCATACAGGTCAAAGAAGAAGCGGCCCACGTGTTGCCCGTTTTCCTTGATTTCGAACAGGCGGACATCCGGGTGCCAGGTGTCGAAGCCTTTCTGCTCGGCGATCTCGATGCCGTACAGGCGCTGCACGATGGCGAACAGGCCGCCCAGCACTTTGTCGATCGGGAAGTAGGCGCGCAGGGCTTCCTGGGACACGCTGTAGCGCTGCTCGCGGAGTTTTTCGCCGTAGAAACCGCTGTCCCAGCTTTGCAGGTCGGCGCAGCCTTGTTCGGCGGCGTAGGCCTTGAGCTGTTGCAGGTCCTGGGCGGCAAACGGCTTGCTGCGCTTGGCCAGGTCACGCAGGAAGCTCAGCACCTGGTCACTGGACTCGGCCATCTTGGTGGCCAGGCTCAGTTCGGAGAACGACGCATAACCCAGCAACTGGGCCAGTTCCTGGCGCAGGTCGAGGATCTGTTCCATCACCGGGCCGTTATCGTTCTGACCGGCATTCGGGCCTTGGTCCGACGCGCGGGTGCAGTAGGCCGCGTAGACTTCTTCACGCAGGGCACGGTCCTGAGCGTAAGTCATGACGGCGTAGTAGCTAGGGAATTCGAGGGTGATCAGCCAGCCGTCGAGGCCTTTGGCCTGGGCGGCGGCGGCCATTTGCGCCTTGGCCGAGTCGGTCAGCCCGGCGAGGGTGGCTTCATCGGTGACGTGCCTGGTCCAGGCCTGGGTGGCGTCCAGCAACTGGTTGGAGAACTTGCTGCCCAGCTCCGACAGCTTGCTCTGCACTTCGGCGTAGCGTTTTTGCTGCTCCGGCGGCAGATCGATGCCCGACAGGCGGAAGTCACGCAGGGAGTGTTCCAGGATGGTTTTCTGCGCCACGTCGAAACCGGCGGCTTCCGGGCTGTTAGCCAGGGCTTCGAAAGCCTGGAACAGCGCACGGTTCTGGCCCATCTCGGTGGAGTAGGCGCTCAATGCCGGCAGGCAGCCTTCGTAGGCTTCGCGCAGTTCGGCGCTGTTGCACACGGCGTTGAGGTGGCTGACCGGGCTCCACGCGGCGCCCAGACGATCATTCAGCTCGTCCATGGCCAGCACCAGGCCGGCCCATGTCGGATTTTTGCCCTGGCTTTGCAGGATGCCTTCGATGGCAACGCGGTTGTCGGCGAGGATCTGTTCGATGGCCGGCTGGACGTGCTCGGCACGGATCGCCGAGAACGGCGGCAGGTCGTAGGACTGCAGAAGAGGGTTGTTCGCGCTCACGGTTGGCACCTTGGCTGAAGAAACATGTAAGAACAAAGATGGGGCCATCTTAATTACAATCAACGCCCACCGCAGCTATCAGCAGAAGAGAGAGAGGCTATCGTGACCCTTCGCACCTATCAGAACCACACGCCAGCCCTGGGCGCCGGGGCTTTTGTCGATATTTCGGCGGTGGTGATCGGCGATGTCGAAATCGGCGCCGACAGCTCGGTCTGGCCGCTGACCGTGATCCGTGGCGACATGCATCGTATCCGTATCGGTGCGCGCACCAGCGTGCAGGATGGCTGTGTGCTGCACATCACCCACGCCGGGCCGTTCAACCCGAACGGTTTCCCCCTGTTGATCGGCGACGACGTGACCATCGCCCACAAGGTCATGCTGCATGGCTGCACAGTCGGCAATCGCATCCTGATCGGTATGGGCAGCATCGTGATGGATGGCGCCGTGGTCGAGGACGACGTGATCATCGGCGCCGGCAGCCTGGTGCCGCCGGGCAAGAAACTTGAAAGCGGCTTCCTGTATGTCGGCAGCCCGGTCAAACAGATTCGCCCGTTGACTGACAAGGAACGCGCCTTTTTCACCTACAGCGCCGCGAACTACGTGAAGCTCAAAGACCTGCACCTGGCTGAAGGATTCGACCGATGACCCTGCCTTACCAAACCGTCCTGTTCGACCTGGACGGCACGCTCACCGACCCACGCGAGGGCATTACCCGCTCGATCCAGTATGCCCTCGGCAAGTTGGGTATCGACGAGCCGGACCTGACCAAACTCGAACACTTCATCGGCCCGCCCTTGCTGCAGGCGTTCATGCAGTTCTACGGCTTCGACGAGGCCAAGGCCTGGGAAGCGGTGAACTTCTATCGCGAGCGTTTCAAGGTCACCGGCCTGTACGAAAACCGTGTGTTCGACGGCGTGATGCCTCTGCTGGAAGCATTGAACGATCAAGGCCGCCAGCTCTACGTCGCCACTTCCAAGCCCTGGGTGTTTGCCCGCGAAATCGCCCGGCATTTCGACTTTGCCAAGCACTTCAAGGTGATCTACGGCAGCGAGCTGGACGGGACGCGCACCAACAAAATCGAACTGATCGCCCACCTGATGAGCGAGGAAGGCCTGGACCCGGCCACCACCTTGATGATTGGTGATCGCAAGCATGACCTGATCGGCGCGCACAAGAATGGGCTGGATTCGGCGGCGGTGGGGTATGGGTTCGGCAGTTTCGAGGAGCTGAATGCCGAGGCGCCGACCTGGCATTTCGAGACGTTGGCGCAGATGCACCACGCGTTTTTGCAGCGCACTTGAGGGCGCTATCGGGGGCAAGCCCCCTCCCACAGTTGAGTGTGTTCACAAATTAGCATGTGGGAGGGGCTTGCCCCCGATGAGGCCCTAAAGGCCAATACCTTGCAACTGCCTCAACGCCGCCTTGCGCTGCTCCATCGGCAATCCGCCCAGCTTCTCCACCGCCGCATAAAACCTCAGCCAATCCCCACCTTCCTGCGCAAACAACGCCGCAAACGCAGGCACCCACTGGTCATACAGCCCGAACGGTAACAACCGCGCATTGTTCATGGGTTGGTTGATCCACGCGTCATACCGTTTGTCCCCGCCCCACTGGCTGTCGCGCAGCTGCCGGTAATCGCGACGCAGACGCTCGAACTCGGCCGCCTTCGCCCGGCGCATCACATCAGCGGCCAAGGGTTGGGCATAGAGTTTTTCCAATCGTTGGCGGGTATCGAGGATCAGCTGAATGAACTCATCACGCTGCTTCGACGCCGACAGGCTCTGCGGCGCCAAGCCACGTGCAGCGCGCCACTGGCGCGTGCCTTCCTGCTCGACGAAATTGGCAAACGACTCATTGAACTCGGTGTCGTCCTTCACATAGAAACGCTGATGCGCCAGTTCGTGGAAGATCAACGTGGCCAGCCGCTCATCACCCCAGTTCATCATCGAATTCATGATCGGGTCATTGAACCAGCCCAAGGTGGAATAGGCCTCGACACCGCCGATCGACACGTCCATGCCTCGCTGCTTCAACAACGCCGCCTCACCACGCGCCGCACCCTGGTTGTAGTAGCCGCGATAGGCCACACAGCCCGCAATGGGGAAGCAATGGGTTTCAGGAGACAGGGAAAACTCCTGCGTGGCGAAGACGTTCCAGACCACATAGGGTCGGCCAATGTCGGCGTACAACCTGTAACTCTGGTTGTCAGGCAGATGCAGGTGTTCACTGGCGAACGTACGCGCCTTTTGCGATTGCGCCAGGTGTTCGCGCAACAGCGGTGGGTGGGAAGGGTCGGCGATCACCTGCGCCACCGGCTCCCGGGCCCGCAGCAATTGCCACTGACCGCTGGCCAACTGGCTGTAATAGCTGACACTGGAACAGCCGCTGAGCAGCACAACCATCAACCCTGGAAGAAAACGCCTGACCATGCCCCGACCGCTCCTGGGTAATTTGCTCGCCAGACTATCGCGCCCAGGCGGAATTTTTCCATGGCGCGACGTGTTTATACTCATAGGAAGTCTGCCGCCGTCGCAGCAGGCTCAATTCTATCTTCCCGTTGAGTGCCTGCCATGCGCCAGCTCTTGTTACCCGTCGCCGCTTTGTTCCTCAGCGCCTGCACGACAACACCCGTACCACCGATGGATCCGCAACAGGCGTGGGTCGATTTCACTACGCCGACGCCGGGTTCCAAGCTGGTCATGGCGCAGCGTCTGGACGGCAAGAACCTGGATGACGGACGTTTCTTCCAAATGCCACCCGGCCATCATGAACTGATGGTGCGCTTCGACTTTGAAGTCCCGGCCGGCGGCGGTTTGGGTGGGCTCAGCCAGATGATGTATCGCACCTGCTTCATGACCCTGGAATATGACCACTTCCAGGCTGGCCAGCGTTATGTGCTGGAAGGACGCTCGCTGGCCTTCACGCCTAATATCCGGTTGTACGATTCGGCGCGTCAGTTGCTCGCGGAGGAACGCAGCGTCAACTGCATCTGATCAGTCGTTGTTCTTCTGGTAGACAATGGCCTTAGTGCCGTTCTCACAGCTGCCGACGACCATGGCACTGTCGTGCTTGTCGGCTTCTTCCTTGCTGACAATCTCCAAAGTGTAGGACGGAACCGCGTTGGCCTGGATCTTGACCTCGATCTCCTTCCTGAGCTCTTCGCAGTCTTTTGGCGCGGCCACAGCCGATGTGGCCAATACACCGCAGATGATCGCCAAGGCAAAACGTTTCATGTGTGAAGCTCCCTGAATGCATTGCGCACGGGTGTGCGCCTAGGCTGCATGGTAATAGGACCACACTTACAAAACACGAGTTCTGATTTAACGCAGGGCTAAATGTGGAAGAGGGCTTGCCCCCCTCCCACATTGGACGGGGTGTGTCAGCTGACCAAGGTGGCATCCAGGCTGATTTTTGCGTTCAGCACTTTGGACACCGGGCATCCCTCCTTGGCTTTTTTGCTCAGTTCATCGAACTGCGCCTGGCTCGCGCCCGGAATCTTGGCCTTGAGGATCAGGTGCACAGCGGTGATCGCAAAACCACCGTCAACCTGGTCCAGAGTCACTTCGGCCTGGGTATCAATGCTGTCAGCCTTGAGCCCGGCATCGCCGAGAATCATGGAAAACGCCATGGAGAAACAGCCGGCGTGGGCCGCACCGATCAGTTCTTCCGGGTTGGTGCCCTTGCCGGCCTCGAAACGGGCCTTGAAGCCGTAGGGCGCTTCACGCAGTACGCCGGTTTCCGTGGAAATAGAGCCCAGGCCAGTCTTCAGGTCACCTTCCCAATGCGCGGATGCTTTTTTAACAATACTCATAGCGGTCTCCTCGAACGGTGGTTTTGCGTCAGTAAGGGTTCTGAGGATAGTCGGCCCGGCAAAGTTCATATTGTGAGAAAAACCTAGCGATTCAGTAGGAAATTTCCTGGCCTGCTATTGAATCTCGGGTATATGCCCTCATTGCATAGAGCATGCACATGAAGCGGCAGGTTTTGGTTCGTCTAAAAAGCCTGCGGCCCCTTTGGAGAAGCAGGCTTATGAAATCGCTGTCCGACGTAAAGTTCTCGACCCTCGACCTGGTGCCCGTGCGCGCCAACGGCAGTCCGGCGCAGTCACTGCGCAATTCCCTGGACCTGGCCCAGCATGTAGAGAAGTTTGGCTACACCCGTTTCTGGGTGGCTGAACACCACAATATGGACGGTATAGCCAGTTCGGCCACCTCGGTGCTGCTGGGTTACCTGGCCGGTGGCACCTCGACGATCCGCGTCGGCTCTGGCGGCGTGATGCTGCCCAACCATGCGCCGCTGGTGATCGCCGAACAGTTCGGCACCCTGGAAAGCCTCTACCCCGGCCGTATCGACCTGGGCCTGGGCCGCGCACCCGGCTCCGACCAGATGACCGCCCGCGCCCTGCGCCGTGAGCGCTCCGGCAGTGCCGACGATTTCCCCGAAGATGTGGCGGAGCTGATGGCCTACCTCGGCCCACGCACCCCCGACCAACGGGTGATCGCCGTCCCCGGTACCGGCACCAACGTACCGGTCTGGCTGCTGGGCTCCAGCCTGTTCAGCGCGCAATTGGCAGGTGAGCGCGGTCTGCCTTACGCCTTCGCCTCGCATTTCGCACCGCGCCTGATGCATGAGGCGATTCGCGTGTATCGCAATCACTTCAAGCCTTCGGCCGTGCTGGACAAGCCTTACGTGATGCTTGGCATTCCGCTGGTCGCTGCAGATACGGATGAACAGGCTGAATACCTCGCCACCTCGGTCTACCAGCGCATCCTCGCGCTGATGCGCGGGCAAAGCCTGGTGCAGCGCCCACCGGTGAAAACCATGGACGGCCTGTGGCTGCCCCATGAAAAAGACGCGGTCGGCAGCTTCCTCGGCCTGGCCATGGTCGGTAGCCCGGCAAAGATCCGCGCCAAGCTGGAGGTGCTGATCGAACAAACCGGCGCCGATGAGCTGATCTTTACCTGCGACCTGTACGAGCACGCCGATCGGATTCATTCCTACGAACTGCTGGCGCAAGTGATGAAGGGCTAAAACCCTCAGGCGAAAAAAAACCGACGCACTCGCGTCGGTTTTTTACGTCTGCAACACGGGATTAACCGCGCTTGTAGGCGATTTCCTTGGTACCGGCTTCGCAGCTGCCGACTACCGTGTAGCCATCGGCTGCAGCGCCTTTATCCACAACTTCCAACGAATAACCCGAAGCGCCCTTGGCGTCGATTTTCGCCGCAATCTCGCTTTTCAGCTCTTCACAAGGCTTGCCCGCCGCCAGGGCTGTGCCTGCAATGCTCAACAAACCTACCGCTAACAGGAACTTCTTCATCCGTTACTTTCCTTGCGCTGATCAAAAAGAGCGTGCCGACGCTTGCGGCATCGGCACCCATTGGTTGTAGCGCAGGTTATGGCAATCGGCCAGTCAGCAAGTTCAACCGCTGCGATCAACTACTGGCAATTCGGAACCCTACCTTGAGGGTGACCTGATAGTGCGCAACCTTGCCATTCTCGATATGGCCACGTGTTTCAGTCACTTCAAACCACTCGAGATGCTTGATGCTCTTGTTGGCTTCAGCAATGGCATTGTTGATCGCGTCTTCGATGCTGGTGGTCGACGAGCCAACCAATTCGACTTTCTTGTAGGTGTGATGATCACTCATGGCAGTTCTCCTAAGGGTCGTTAAGCAAGCGTAGCAGTCAATGTTCGTACTGCTTCTGGCGACCGTTCCTACCTGAAAGTTCAGATTAACTGCACTTTCTGAAACGGCCGCAGTCGGTATCTACACACGCCACTCAATCACTTCAGGAGAGTCCACATGGCCAACACTTCTTTACGCAAAGCGTCGCTGGAAAGCATGGAAGCCGAGATTTCGAGCCTGCTCAAGTCTCTGGAAAGCCTCAAGGACGATGCGTCTGACGAATCGCGCAAAACCTTGAAGGCCCTGAAAAGCAATGCCGAGAATGCCCTCAAGCACTCCCGCCACCTGATCAGCGATGCCTACGAAGAAAGCAAAGTCAAAATTCGCGAAACCGGTGTCGCAACCCGGGACTACGCACAAGAACACCCATGGACCACAGCCGGTGTTGCCGTAGGTGCACTGGGCCTGCTGGCCGCCTACCTGCTGTGCAAGCGCGGTGACTAATCTGGCTGGCGCAACAGCTCAGCCTTGAGCCACTGCGCCAGTTGCCCGGCGCGTCCGTCTGCGGCGCGCTTGGGTAGCCACAACGCCAGGTGCGCCGGGGTTTCACTGAAACCCCACGGCGCCACCAGGCGACCCGCGCGCAAGTCTTCGACCACCAGCGGTTCTGGCGCAATCGCAACGCCCAGCCCGGCCACTGCCGCCTCCAGCAAATAATACAAATGCTCAAACCCCTGGCCGTGTTTCAACGCGCCGGGTTCGATGCCGTGTTGCCGCGCCCAACTGGGCCAGGCTTGCGGACGTGAGGTGGTGTGCAACAGCGCTTCACCACACAACGCCGACGCGGGTGCCCGGCGCAGCCGCTCGTAGCCGGCAAAACGCGGGCTCATCACCGGGCCGATGCGTTCGCTGGCCAGTTCATACACCTGCATATCCGCAGGCCAGGGTGGCTCGGCGAACACCAACAGGGCATCCAGGCCGGGGCGGCGCGGGTCGAGGTCACCGTCACCCGCCGACAGATGCAGGCGCAGGTCCGGCAGGTCCGCGTTCAAGCGACCCAGGCGCGGGATCAGCCAGCGCGCCAGCAAGCTGCCCGAGCAACCCAGCACGAACGGTGCGTCGGCACTGCTCTGGGTCAGTTCGGCGCACACGTCCCTCAGCCGCTCGAACGCCTCGGCACTGGCGTCACGTAAACGAGTACCGGCATCTGTGAGTTTAAGGCCGCGCCCCTCCTTGACGAACAAACTCACGCCCAAGTGCTCTTCCAGCACTTTCAATTGCCGGCTTACCGCACCATGGGTCACATGCAATTGCTCGGCTGCCTGGCTGACGCTGTTCAAACGGGCGGTGGCTTCAAAGGCACGCAAGGCATTGAGGGGTGGAAGGTCTCGACTCATTTGTGAGTTTTCCTGACAGGTTGCGGCGATCTTATCGGTTTTCAGCGCAGGACGTCAGGGGTAGAGTGGCCCTCATTGCTTCCTACACCCATTCTCTCCTGGAGCGTCCCATGACTCAGTCCCAGACCGATCTACGCAACGGCCCAGACGTCAACGGCCTGTTCGGCGCGTTCGGCGGCCGTTACGTCGCTGAAACCCTGATGCCGTTGATCCTCGACCTGGCCCGCGAATACGAAGCGGCCAAGATCGATCCGGCGTTCAACGAGGAATTGGCCTACTTCCAACGTGACTACGTCGGTCGTCCAAGCCCGTTGTATTTTGCCGAGCGCCTGACCGAGTTCTGCGGCGGCGCCAAGATCTACCTCAAGCGCGAAGAGCTGAACCACACCGGCGCACACAAAATCAACAACTGCATCGGCCAGATCCTGCTGGCGCGGCGCATGGGCAAGAAACGCATCATCGCCGAGACCGGCGCCGGCATGCACGGCGTGGCGACTGCCACCGTGGCTGCGCGCTTTGGCCTGCAATGCGTGATCTACATGGGCACCACTGATATCGAGCGCCAACAGGCCAACGTGTTCCGCATGAAGCTGCTGGGCGCCGAAGTGATCCCGGTGGTCGCCGGCACCGGCACCCTCAAGGACGCGATGAACGAAGCCCTGCGTGACTGGGTAACCAACGTCGACAGCACCTTCTACCTGATCGGCACCGTGGCCGGCCCGCACCCGTACCCGGCCATGGTGCGCGACTTCCAGGCCGTGATCGGCAAGGAAACCCGCGACCAACTGCAAGCCCAGGAAGGCCGCCTGCCGGATAGCCTAGTGGCGTGCATCGGCGGGGGGTCCAACGCCATGGGTCTGTTCCACCCGTTCCTGGATGACACGAGCGTGGAGATCATCGGCGTTGAAGCCGCCGGCCACGGCATCGAAACCGGCAAGCACGCCGCCAGCCTCAACGGTGGCGTACCTGGCGTACTGCACGGCAACCGTACTTTCCTGCTGCAGGACGACGATGGCCAGATCATCGACGCCCACTCCATCTCTGCCGGCCTGGATTACCCCGGCATCGGCCCGGAACACGCCTGGTTGCATGACATCGGCCGCGTCCAGTACACCTCGGTGACCGATGACGAAGCCCTCGATGCCTTCCACAAATGCTGCCGCCTGGAAGGGATCATTCCGGCCCTGGAAAGCGCCCACGCCCTGGCCGAAGTGTTCAAGCGCGCCCCGACCCTGCCGAAGGATCACCTGATGGTGATCAACCTGTCGGGTCGTGGCGATAAAGATATGCAAACCGTCATGCACCATATGGAACAGTCGCAGCAGGAGAAACACTGATGAGCCGCCTGCACACCCGCTTCGCCCAGCTGAAAGAACAGAACCGTGCCGCCCTGGTAACCTTCGTCACCGCTGGCGACCCTGGCTATGACACCTCCCTGGCGATCCTCAAAGGCCTTCCGGCCGCCGGTGCCGATGTGATCGAGCTGGGCATGCCCTTCACCGATCCGATGGCGGACGGCCCGGCCATTCAGCTGGCCAACATCCGTGCGTTGAATGCCAGACAGAACCTGGTGAAAACCCTGCAGATGGTCCGCGAGTTCCGCCAGGACAACAACGACACGCCGCTGGTGTTGATGGGCTACTTCAACCCGATCCACAAATACGGCGTACCGAAGTTCATCGCCGACGCCAAGGAAGCCGGGGTCGACGGCCTGATCGTGGTCGACATGCCGCCCGAGCATAACGGCGAGCTGTGCGACCCGGCCCAGGCCGCAGGCATCGACTTTATCCGCCTGACCACACCGACCACCGACGACGTACGCCTGCCTACCGTGCTCAACGGCAGCTCCGGCTTCGTGTATTACGTTTCGGTCGCCGGCGTGACCGGTGCCGGTGCGGCGACCCTGGAACACGTCGAAGAAGCCGTGACCCGTCTGCGCCGCCACACCGACCTGCCGATCAGCATCGGCTTTGGTATCCGCACACCGGAACAAGCGGCGGCCATCGCCCGCCTGGCCGACGGTGTGGTGGTGGGTTCGGCGCTGATCGATCACATCGCCAATGCCAAGAACGACCAGCAAGCCATCGACGGCGTGTTGAGCCTGTGTGCGGCGCTGTCGGAAGGCGTGCGTAACGCCCGTAAGTAAGGCCCCCGTAAGCGGTAGGTAAAGTTCCTGATACAGAGGAATCAACCTGCTCGGGCACGGCCTAAACAGCAAGACCAAGGGATTTCGAACCTCGTTCGAGGTCCCTTTTTTGTTTGTGTGCCCTGAGGAAGACCCGATGAAAATGCCCAGATCCGTGATCGCAAGCCTAGGCGTGCTGGTGCTTGGCGCCAGCGCGCTGGTGCAAGCCGCGCCTTATGACCAAGGCGGCCCCGACCATGGCGGCCCGCAAGGCCAGCACGAACAACATGGCGACGACCATCGCGGCCCGCAGGACAACCGCCGCGGCGGCCCGCCCCAGGACTTCGGCCCGGTACGCCAGATCATCCATGACAACCACGGCCAGTTCGCCCGAGGCGCACCGCCACCCCCCAACGTGCGCCTGGTACGTGGCCAGCCGTTGCCCCGTGGTTACTACGGCGAACGCCTCGACAACCGTGCCCTGGCGCGCCTGCCGGTGTACCCGGGTTATGAGTGGCGCCGTTCGGGGCCGGATGTGGTGTTGATTGCGGTGGGCACGGGCATCGTCTACGAGATCCTCGACGGCGTGCTCAACTAGGCCCCAACGATAATATTGTGGCGAGCGCTTTCACCGCAGGCTATTCATTCAGCTGGATGCGTTCGACTTTACCCACCAGCAACACGTAGGAAAGCGCCCCGAGCAAGGCCAGCACCGCGATGTAGGTAATCGCCGGCGCAAACGAATCACCGCTGGCCAAAAAGCCGATCACAATCGGTGTGGCAATCGCCGACAGGTTGCCGATGAAGTTGAACACCCCACCGGTCAGCCCCAACAGGCGCGCCGGTGCCAGGGTCGACACCAGCGACCAGGTAATCGACGCCAGGCCATTGCCAAAGAACGCCACCGCCAGGAACGCAATCACCCAGGCCGTCGAGTCCACATAGTTGGCGCCGATGATCGCCGTGGAAATCAGCAGCCCGCCAATGATCGGCAACTTGCGCGCAACCCCCACCGACGCACCGCGACGAATCAGCCAGTCGGAAAAGATCCCGGAACACAACACGCCGACAAACGCCGCCAGGAACGGCAACGATGCCAGCAGGCCGGACTTGATGAAGTCCATCCCGCGATATTTCACCAGGTAGGTGGGGAACCACGTCAGGAAAAACCACAGCGTGGAATTCAGGCAGAACTGCCCCAGGTAGATGCCCCAGAGTTTGCGCTTGCTCAGCACGATCCCCAGGTCGACCCAGCTGAACGGGGCCTTGGCGGTTTTTTCCTGCATGTCCACCAGGCCGCCGCCTTCGCGGATCAGCTCGATTTCAGCGGCGTTGGCGCCTTTGAAATCCTTCGGCTCGCGATACACCGCGTACCAGATGATCCCCCACAGGATGCCAACGCCACCGGTGACGACAAAAACCATGTGCCAGCCGAAGGCGTGTTGCAGCCAGGCCAGTACCGGCGTGAGGAATGCCAGCCCGACAAACTGCCCGGAGGTGTAGAAGCCAATCGCCGTGGCGCGTTCGCGCTCGGGAAACCAGGTGGTGACCACGCGGCTGTTGATCGGATACGCCGGGGCTTCCAGGGCACCCACCGCCATGCGCAGCACGAACAACGCGATAAAGCTGGCAGCGAAGCCGAGCATCACGGTGGCGATGGACCACAAGATCAGCGCGGCGGTATAGAGAATGCGCGGCGGCACGCGGTCCACCAGCCAGCCGCCAGGGATCTGCATGGCTGCGTAGGTCCAGCCGAACGCGGAGAAAATCAGCCCGACCTGAACCGGGTCGATGCCCAGTTCGCTGGTCAGCGCCGGGGCGGCAATCGACAGGTTGCTGCGGTCGAGGTAATTGATCACCACGGTGATGAACAACAGCACCATGATGAAAAAACGCTTTTTGGTAGGCGTGACTAAAGACGCCTGCCCGGTGAAGGATTCAGGGTGCATGGGGGTTGCCTCTTCTTATGTTTATTGAGGGCTTGCAGGAGCCGGCATCCCGGCTCCTACAGGGTGCTTACCACTCGGCGAAGCTGCCGTCGGCATGCCGCCAGATCGGGTTGCGCCAGCGGTGGCCGATGGCCGCGCGCTCGATCACGTATTCCTCATTGATCTCGATGCCCAGCCCCGGCCCGTTGGGGATCTTCACGAAGCCCTGGTCATAGTCGAACACACCGGGGTCGCGCACGTAGTCGAGCAGGTCATTGCTCTCGTTGTAGTGAATGCCCAGGCTTTGTTCCTGGATAAACGCGTTGTAGCAGACCGCATCCAGTTGCAAACACGCCGCCAGGGCAATCGGCCCCAGCGGGCAGTGCAGTGCCAGGGCCACGTCATAGGCCTCGGCCATGTTGGCGATCTTGCGGGTTTCGGTGATGCCACCCGCGTGGGAAGCATCGGGCTGGATGATGTCGACATAGCCTTCGCTGAGCACACGCTTGAAGTCCCAGCGCGAGAACAGGCGCTCGCCCAGGGCAATCGGGGTGCTGGTCAGCGGCGCAAGCTCCTTGAGCGCTTCGTAGTTTTCGCTGAGCACCGGCTCTTCGATAAACATCAGCTTGTACGGATCCAGCTCCTTCATCAGCACCTTGGCCATGGGCTTGTGCACACGGCCATGGAAGTCGACGCCGATGCCGACGTTGGGGCCGACCGCATCACGCACAGCGGCGACGTTTGCCAGGGCCAGGTCGACCTTTTCGAAGCTGTCGACGAATTGCAGTTCTTCGGTGCCATTCATCTTCACCGCGGTGAAGCCTCGAGCCACAGCCTCTTTGGCAGCGCGGGCGGTGTCGGCTGGGCGGTCACCACCGATCCACGAGTACACGCGGATCTTGTCGCGCACCTGGCCGCCGAGCAAGTCGCTGACGGACACGCCGAGGGCCTTGCCCTTGATGTCCCACAGCGCCTGGTCGATACCGGCGAGGGCGCTCATGTGCACCGCGCCGCCGCGATAGAAGCCGCCGCGATAGAGCACGGTCCAGATGTCTTCGATGTTGCGCGGGTCTTTGCCGATCAGGTAGTCGGACAGTTCTTCGACCGCTGCCGCCACGGTATGGGCGCGGCCTTCGACCACGGGCTCACCCCAGCCGGTCACGCCCTGGTCGGTCTCGACCTTGAGGAAGCACCAGCGCGGCGGGACGATAAAGGTCGTCAGTTTGGTGATTTTCATCTCTTGTCTCTCTTATAGATGCAGCGCCAGGGGCGCGGAACTTGATGTCAGCTCAGGACTTTCCAGGCGGCGACATAAGCCTGGGCACGGCTCGCTACCTGATCCACTGTCATACCCGGTTTGAACAACCCGGAACCCAGCCCGAACCCTTTGGCGCCGGCATCGACAAACACCTGCATGTTGTCCGGGGTAATGCCGCCGACCGGCAGCAGCAAGGTACCTGCCGGCAGTACCGCCAGCCACGCCTTGATCACCGCCGGGCCCATCTGCTCGGCGGGGAACAGCTTCAGCACATCAGCACCTTCGGCCAGGGCGGCGAAAGCTTCGGTCGGTGTCGCCACACCTGGCGACAGGAACAGGCCTGCGGCTTTCGCCGCTCGCAGCACCTTGGCATCGCTGTGGGGCATCACGATCACCTGGCCACCGGCCGCCTTCACCTGCTCGACCTGCTCAGGCAGCAACACCGTGCCGGCGCCGATCAGGCAATCGGCGGGCAGGCTGTCGCGCAGGGTGCGGATGCTGGTGTAAGGATCGGGCGAATTCAGCGGGACTTCGATCACACGAAACCCGGCCTCGTACAACACCTGGCCGACGGCCTGGGCTTCGTCCGGACGGATGCCGCGCAGAATCGCGATCAAACCGTTTTGTGCGAGTGCGTGCTTGAGCATGTCAGGCCTCCAATACAGGTTGAGTGAGCCCGGATGCCACCGCCAATTGCCACAGCCCGCGCTCGGTGGCTTCCTGCGCCAGGCTGACGTGGGCGAAGCCGCAGAGGGCGAGGGCGCGTTGATAGCGGGCGCAGAGGGGCGCGGCGCCGACCAGGATGATCGGCTTGTGCCGGGCACTGCCGGGCAGGCCGGCGAGTTCATGGCCGATGAGCAAGCCGGAGAGGTAATCGGGCTGCTGCTCGGCAGTGAGTTCGGCGGTGAGGCCCAGGGTGCGCGCACTGAAAAGCGTCGACAGCACGCCGCGCTCGCCGTCTTTGGACAGCGCCACCTGCACGCCGCGGTCAAAGGCGTCAGCCTGGAATTGTGCGGATTGTTGTTGGGTACGCCCGAGGATGCTGTGCTTGCTCAACACCGCAAACAGCTCGCCGGTCATGAAGGTGTCGAAGTGAGTGATGCAGCCATCGACCACCTCGACCCACTTGGAATGGCTGCCGGGCAGGCCGATCAACCCATCGGTGCCCAGCCCTTGAAGCACGCCCAGCACTTGGGTTTCTTCGCCGCGCATCACGTTGGGCAAGCCGATCTGCTCGATCACGCCCGGCACGATATGCACATCCACGCCACGCAGGCTGCGCACCTTATGCAGCGCCTGGCCAAGGCTGGCGACATCGACAGGGGTGTTGCGATAAGCCGCTTCGCTCCAGCCCTGGGCACTGCCGACCATGCCGCAGGCAATCACTGGCAAACCGGGCTCGGCGTCGAGCCAGTCACCACACGCCGCATCGAACGCCAACTCGAAGCCATCGCTGCAACGCACACCAGCAATGTCCCGGGGTTCATTGGGCAAATGCATGATGCCCCACGCCAGCGAGCGCTGTTCCAGCACTGCGCCGGCGGGGCCGAGTTTATAAGCACGAAGGGAACTGGTACCCCAATCGAGCGCGATCAATTGCGCCTGCATCGCTTCACCTGCGTTCTGAGCGGATGCAGCGAATATAAACCTACGGCGGATGAAGTCTCAATATATAAATATCAATCCCATATTTAGGGATTTAATTTAAGAAAAAGCTGACAAGTTCAGCTCCCGCATCGCCCCCATCCAGACGGCATAGTCCGTGTGGTCCTTCAGATCATCGCCGGTATCGGGGTGCAGGAACACCACCAGGCCATTGCGATGGATCACCAGCCACGGCAGCACCACACCGATGTATTCCGGGTCGAACGCCAACTGGCAGCTCCAGTCCGGGTGCGGCCCTACAGGCCGCTCGTGCACACGGCCCATGCGCAGCGGGAACAGTTTGGCAGCGTCTTCGCACAAGGTGCGTGCCTGTTCGATAGTGTTCGCGTCGAAGTAGATATGGGCGTGATAGCCCTTGATACGTTGCATGACGGACTCCGGATCCAATATGCGCCAGATGCTAGACCGCAATCGATGGCAGGGCCAGTCCGGTCAGCGACTGCGCGCTGCTGGCTTGCTCGGCCACCAGCCAGTCGACAAACCGCTCCACCAACTGCCCTCGGCGTTTGCGCTGGGGTTGCACCACGTAATAGCCGAAACGCGAGATCACCGTGTCGTGGATCGGTCGGCACAGCCAGTTCTGCTCCAGCAGGTTATCCACCAGATGGCGCCAGCCGATGGCCACGCCCTGGCCGGCAATCGCAGCCTGGATCAACAGGGTGTAGTTATCGAAGCGCAGCTGGCCGGGAGTAGGCGCAGTGGTGATGCCCAGTTCGCGAAACACGCCACTCCAGTCGAACCACTGGCTGTTGTTTTCCTGGCGCAGGTGCAACAACGGAAAATCGTGCAAATTTTGCTTAGTCAGTGGCGTGGCCTGTTCTTTGAGCCACTGCGGGCTGCACACCGGGAACACTTCCTCGTTGAACAGCCACAGGCTATCGCCCTGCTTGAAACGGCCGTCGCCAAACAGCACCGCCACATCAATATCGCTGCGCAAGGTCGCGTGGTTGCGTTCGCTGGTCACCAAGCTGACGTCCACCTGAGGGTTGGCCTGGTGGAAGCGGTGCAAACGCGGCATCAACCAATAAGCGGCGAAGGCGAAGTCGGTCGCCACTTGCAGCACTTCATGCTGATCCTGCTGGGTGATCAGGCTCAGTCCCTGGTTGATGCCCTGCAAACCGCCCTGCACATGCTCGAACAACAGGGCGCCGGCATCGGTCAACTCAATGCCACGGTAGATGCGATCAAACAGGCGGATCGCCAGTTGTTCTTCCAGGCGCTTGATCTGCTGGCTGATCGCGGGCTGGGTGGTGCCCAGTTCCATGGCAGCGGCGGTAAAACTGCGGTGGCGCGCTGCGGCTTCGAACGCGCGCAGCAGATCGAGGGACAGGTCGCCAAGGGCTTCATACATAAGCGGTGCTTATCCTAGACATTGCTTTACATGGGCTTTACCCCATTTTCCATGGGCTGCATGCTCATTCGCATAAACACCGCCTATGGAATGCCGATAGATCATGAAGCGCAAGAACATTCTTTTCATCATGGCCGATCAAATGGCCGCGCCGATGTTGCCGTTCTACGGACCTTCCCCCATCAAATTGCCCAACCTGAGCCGCCTCGCCGCACAGGGCGTGGTGTTCGATGCCGCGTACTGCAACAGCCCGCTGTGCGCACCGTCGCGCTTTACCTTGGTCAGCGGTCAGTTGCCGAGCAAGATCGGCGCCTACGACAACGCCGCCGATTTCCCCGCCGACGTGCCGACCTACGCTCACTACCTGCGCCGCCTCGGCTACCGCACCGCGCTGTCGGGCAAGATGCACTTCTGCGGCCCCGACCAACTGCACGGTTACGAAGAACGCCTGACCAGCGACATCTACCCCGCCGACTATGGCTGGGCGGTGAACTGGGACGAGCCGCACGTGCGCCCCACCTGGTACCACAACATGTCGTCGGTGCTGCAAGCCGGCCCGTGCGTGCGCACCAACCAGCTGGATTTCGACGAAGAGGTGGTGTTCAAGGCCCGGCAATACCTGTTCGACCATATCCGCGAAGACGGCGAACGACCGTTCTGCCTGACGGTATCGATGACCCACCCGCACGACCCGTACACCATTCCCAAGCCGTTCTGGGACCTGTACGACGACGCCGACATCCCCCTGCCTGCAACGCCTGCCCAGGCTGATCTCGACCCCCACTCCCAGCGCCTGCTCAAGGTCTACGACCTGTGGGAAAAACCGCTGCCCGTGGATAAGATCCGCGATGCGCGCCGCGCCTACTTCGGCGCGTGCAGCTACATCGACAGCAATGTCGGCAAGCTGCTGCAGACCCTGGAAGACACCGGCCTGGCCGATGACACCATCATCATCTTCTCCGGCGACCACGGTGACATGCTCGGCGAGCGCGGGCTCTGGTACAAAATGCACTGGTTCGAAATGGCCGCGCGCGTACCGCTGCTGGTCAGTGCGCCGGGGCAATTCGCGGCGGGCCGCGTGACGCAAGCCGTGTCCACCGCCGACCTGCTGCCGACCCTGGTGGAACTGGCCGGCGGCGAACTGGACCCGCGCCTGCCGCTGGACGGCCGCTCGCTGGTCCCGCACTTGCAAGGGCAGGGCGGGCACGACGAAGTGTTCGGCGAATACATGGCCGAAGGCACCATCAGCCCGCTGATGATGATTCGCCGAGGCGCCTACAAATTCATCTACAGCGAAGACGACCCTTGTCTACTGTTCGATGTGCACAACGACCCGCACGAGCGGGAGAACCTCAGCCAGTCACCGGAACACCGGCCACTGTTCGAGGCGTTTTTGAGTGAGGCGCGGGCCAAATGGGACATCCCGGCGATCCACCAGCAGGTGCTCGCCAGCCAACGCCGTCGTCGCCTGGTATTCGAGGCACTCACCCAGGGCAAGCTGAAGAGCTGGGATCACCAGCCACTGGTGGACGCCAGTCAGCAATACATGCGCAACCATATCGACCTCGACGACCTGGAGCGCAAGGCACGTTATCCACAACCCTGCCAAAACCAATAAATACAGAGGGAAGGCCATGCAAAAGTTGACTGTGATGTTGAGCCTGTTGGTACTGACCAGCGCCAACGTGTACGCGGACGCCAGTTGTGAAACGGTAAAAATGGCCGATCCGGGCTGGAGCGATATCGCAGCCACCAACGCCATCGCCGGTTTCCTGCTGACCGGCATGGGCTACAAACCGAAGGTGGACACCCTGGCGGTGCCGATCACCTTCGGCGGGCTCAAGGACGGCCAGGTGGACGTGTTCCTCGGCAACTGGATGCCGGCGCAGCAGGGCTTCTACGACAAGTTCGTGGCCAATGGCGATGTGGTGCAACTGGCGAAAAACCTCGACGGCACCGAGTTCACTCTCGCTGTGCCCGACTATGTGTGGGACGCCGGGGTGCATGATTTTGCCGACCTGAACAAGTTTGCCGACAAGTTCGACAAGAAGATCTACGGCATCGGCTCCGGCGCGCCGGCAAATATCTCGTTGCAGGAAATCATCAAGAAGAACGACTTCGACCTGGGCCAGTGGAAGCTGGTCGAGTCCAGCGAACAGGCGATGCTGGCCGAAGTGTCGCGAGCGGTGAAGAAACAGAAATTCGTCACCTTCCTCGGCTGGACCCCGCATCCGATGAACGTGCAGTTGAAAATGCGCTACCTCAAGGGTGGCGAGAAATACTTTGGTGACACTGGCAGCGTGTATACCTTGACCCGCAAGGGTTACGCACAGGCCTGCCCGAACGTAGGAAAACTGCTGACCAACCTGAGTTTTACCCAGGAGATGGAGAACGGCATCATGGCCGAGGTCGCCAACAACAAGGTCAGCAACGCCGATGCGGCGAAGGCGTGGATCAAGGCCAATCCGGCGGTATTGGATAAGTGGCTTGAGGGTGTAAAAACACTGGACGGCCAAGACGCACTCCCTGCAGTTAAAGCCAGACTCTGAGACCTGATGCAATTCAAATGTGGGAGGGGGCTTGCCCCCGATAGCGGTGTCTCAGCCATGGATGTATCAACTGACACACCCTCATCGGGGGCAAGCCCCCTCCCACATAGGCCCTGTGTGTACTGATACTCTGATGCAAACCTTCCGATCCGAGTCCGCGATGCCCCGGCCCAACCGCCACACACTTTTTCCCTTCCTCAGCTGGCTCCCGCGCCAAACCCGTGCCAGCGTCGGCCGGGATGCAATCGTCGGCCTCAGTGGCGCAGTCCTCGCCCTGCCACAGTCGATTGCCTACGCGCTGATTGCCGGTCTCCCACCCGAGTACGGCCTGTACGCCGCGATCACCCCGGTACTGATCGCTTGCCTCTGGGGTTCGTCCTGGCACTTGATCTGCGGGCCCACGGCGGCGATTTCCATTGTGCTGTACGCCAGCGTCAGTCCATTGGCCGTGCCGGGGTCACAGGACTACATCACCCTGATCCTGCTACTGACCTTCCTCGCCGGCGTTTTCCAGTGGCTGTTGGGCATGCTGCGCTTCGGCGCGTTGGTAAATTTTGTATCGCACTCGGTGGTGCTCGGGTTCACCTTGGGTGCCGCCGTGGTGATCGCCCTCGGCCAGTTGCCCAACCTGATGGGGCTGGATCTGCCAAGCCAGGCCACCGCCATCAATAGCTTGTTGGCACTGATCCATCACAGCGGCGAATGGGACCACGCGTCCCTCTTATTGGGGTTTGGCACGTTGTTCGTCGGCGCGCTGCTCAAGTACCTGGTGCCTCGCTGGCCAACGCTGTTGATTGCGCTGGCACTGGGCAGCCTGGTGGCGTGGCTGTGGCCAGCGATGTTCGGGCACGTAGCGCTGGTCAGTTCGTTTTTGGGCAAACTGCCGCCGTTCAGCCCGTTGCCGATGGACCTGGACATGCTCCTGCGCCTGCTGCCGAGCGCCGTGGCGGTGGGCATGCTCGGGTTGGTGACCAGCCTGTCGATTGCCCGCTCGTTGTCGGCGCGCTCACAGCAATTGCTCGACGCTAACCAGGAAGTCCGTGCACAGGGTCTATCCAATATCGTGGGCGGATTTTTCTCCGGCTACCTGTCAGCCGGCTCGTTCACACGTTCCGGCCTCAGCTACGAGGCGGGCGCCTGCTCGCCGTTGGCCGGGGTGTTTTCCGCGTTATGGGTGGCGTTGTTCGCGTTATTTGGCGCGGCCCTGATCGCCCATATTCCGATCCCGAGCATGGCCGCGAGCATCTTGCTGATCAGTTGGGGGCTGGTGGACCGTCGCGGCATTCGTGCGCTGTTCCGCGTCAGTCGCGCCGAGTTTGTGGTGATGAGCTTGACGTGTGTGGCCACCTTGTTGCTGGAGCTGCAAACCGCCATTTATGCAGGGGTGCTGGCGTCGCTGTTTTTCTACCTCAAGCGCACCTCCCAGCCACGGGTACAACAGTGGCGAGATGGCGATGAGGATGTGCTGCGGGTGGGCGGCTCGATCTTTTTCGGCGCCAGCCATTACCTGCAAGCGCGTCTGCAAAGCCTGCAGGGCGAGCGGGTGGTGATCGAGGCGCAGCAGATCAACTTTATCGACTATTCCGGGGTGGAGATGCTGCACCAGGAAGCGCGGCGACTACGTGGGTTGGGACGTAGTTTGACCTTGCGCCGGGCTCGGCCGCAGGTGATGGAAGAGTTGAGGAAACTGGAAGGGGCCGACAACTGCCCCATCCAGTTCCAAGACTGAAAACGATCAACAATGTGGGAGGGGGCTTGCCCCCGATAGCGGTGTGTCAGCCATGGATGTATCAACTGACACTCCCTCATCGGGGGCAAGCCCCCTCCCACATTCGGATCAGTGTCAGATCAACTGGCGGCGAAGTTCAGCCAATACAGGCGCCGAATCCGGGCGCACGCCGCGCCACAGGTAGAAGGCTTCCGCCGCCTGTTCCACCAGCATGCCCAGGCCATCCATCGCCACCGCTGCACCGTGCTCCGTCGCCCAACGGCAGAACGCGGTCGGTTCCTTGGCGTACATCATGTCGTAGCAAAAGGTCTTGCCCGGCTCGATCAGGCTACCCGCAATCGGCGGTACATCGCCTGACAGGCTGGCGGACGTGGCGTTGATGATCACGTCCACCGGCTCACGCAGCCAGTCGAAACCGCTGGCAGATACCGGGCCCAGGTCGTCGAACAGCTCGGCGAGCAATTCGGCCTTTTCCACGGTGCGGTTGGCGATGATCAGCGAGCCCGGCTGCTCGGCCAGCAACGGTTCCAGCGCGCCACGCACCGCACCACCCGCGCCCAGCAGCAGGATGCGTTTGCCTTGCAGGCTCAGCCCGGCGTTGATGGTGAGATCGCGCACCAGGCCGGCGCCATCGGTGTTGTCGCCCAACAGGCTGCCGTCTGCCAGCTTGCTCAAGGTGTTCACCGCGCCGGCACGTTGGGCGCGCTCGGTCAGGGTGTCGGCCAGTCGGTAGGCGTCTTCCTTGAACGGCACGGTGACGTTGGCGCCACGGCCCTGCTGAAAGAACTCACGGGCACAGCCGATGAAATCCTCCAACGGCGCCAGCAGGGTGCTGTAGTCCAGTTGCTCGCCGGTCTGCTCGGCGAACATGCGGTGGATCAGCGGCGACTTGCTGTGGCCGATGGGGTTGCCGAACACCACATAACGGTCCATCAGACAGCTGCCTTGGGCGCGTCAAGGCCCAGCCAGTCACGGTCTTGCAGGAAGTAGTCGGTGAGGCGTGCTTCTTCACTGCCGGCCTCGGCCTTCCAGTCGTAGCTCCAGCGCACTTGCGGCGGCAGCGACATCAGGATCGACTCGGTACGCCCGCCCGACTGCAACCCGAACAAGGTGCCACGATCGTAGACCAGGTTGAATTCAACGTAGCGGCCCCGGCGAAATTCCTGGAATTCGCGCTGTTGCTCGGTGTAGGCCATGGCCTTGCGGCGCTGCACGATCGGCAGGTAGGCGTCGAGATAGGCATCACCGATGGCACGGATGAAGGCGAAGCAGGTGTCGAAGCCCCACTCGTTCAGGTCATCGAAAAACAGGCCGCCGATACCGCGCGGTTCATTGCGGTGCTTGATGTGGAAGTAAGTGTCGCACCACGCTTTGTAGCGCGAATACACCTCAGGACCGAACGGCGCGCAGGCCTGCTCGGCCACGCGGTGCCAGTGGATGCAGTCTTCTTCGTTGCCGTAGTAAGGCGTGAGGTCGAAGCCACCGCCGAACCACCACACCGGTTCTTCGCCTTCTTTTTCTGCGATGAAAAAGCGCACGTTGGCGTGGGAAGTCGGCACATGAGGGTTATGCGGGTGGATCACCAGCGACACACCCAGGGCCTCGAAACCGCGACCGGCCAGCTCAGGCCGATGCGCACTGGCAGACGGTGGCAGGCCGCTGCCAAATACGTGGGAAAAGTTAACGCCGCCTTTTTCGATCACCGTACCGTTCTCGATCACACGAGTGCGACCGCCGCCGCCGGCAGGCCGGGTCCAGGCGTCTTCGATAAAGCGAGTGTCCGTCTCGAAGGTTTCCAGGGCGCTGCAAATGCGGTCTTGCAGGTCAAGCAGGTAGGCCTTTACAGCCTCGGTGCGGGTAGTCATGGCATCACCTTGAATCGGGCAAAGCTACGCGAAGCCATTGGGCGTCGGCGGCAAATGGGCGCACAGGATAACACCGCACCCACGTACGTCGCAGTTGACGAAGATCAAGCTTAGGAGTCCGATAGGGGGCTACGCGATTCGACCTTAAGGAGAAGTGCAGATGGCCAAACGTATCCAGTTCAGCGCCCATGGCGGTCCCGAAGTGCTTGAGTATGTGGACTACACGCCGGCCGAGCCTGGCCCACAGCAGGTTCGCGTGCGTAACGAGGCGATCGGCCTGAACTTCATCGACACCTATTTCCGCAGCGGCCTGTACGCGCCGCCGGCCTTGCCATCGGGGCTGGGCGCAGAAGGCGCCGGCGTGGTCGATGCCGTCGGCAGTGAAGTCACCCAATTCAAAGTCGGCGATCGCGTGGCCTACGGCAGTGGCCCGTTGGGCGCCTACAGCCAATTGCATGTGTTGCCCGCCGCCAACCTGGTGCACTTGCCGGACGATATCAGCTTCGAACAGGCCGCCGGCGCCATGCTCAAGGGCCTGACCGTGCAGTATCTGCTGCGACAGACCTATGAACTCAAAGGCGGTGAAACCATCTTGTTCCACGCGGCTGCCGGCGGCGTAGGCTCCCTGGCGTGCCAGTGGGCGAAGGCCCTGGGCGTCAAGCTGATCGGAACGGTGAGCTCGCCGGAAAAAGCTGCCCTGGCCAAATCCCTCGGCGCCTGGGAAACCATCGACTACAGCAAGGAAAACGTCGCCCAGCGCGTGCTGGAATTGACCGACGGCAAAAAGGTGCCGGTGGTGTATGACGGTGTTGGCAAGGACACCTGGCTGACCTCGCTGGACAGCGTGGCGCCCCGTGGGCTGGTGGTGAGCTTCGGCAATGCGTCAGGCGCGGTGGATGGGGTGAACCTGGGGATCCTGTCGGCCAAGGGCTCGCTGTACGTCACCCGGCCGACCTTGGCGACCTATGCCAACAACCCGCAGAACCTGCAGGCGATGGCCGATGACCTGTTCTCGATGATCAAGAGCGGCAAGGTGCGCATTGATATCAACCAGCGGTACTCGCTGGCAGAGGCAGCCAAGGCGCAGACTGAGTTGTCGGCACGGCGCACGACGGGGTCGACCATTCTGCTGCCGTAAGCCAATCGATATCTGGAGTCTATAAGGGCCTCATCGCGGGCAAGCCCGGCTCCCACATTTGACCGCGTTGTCATGAAAGACGCGGATCAGGGGTGGGAGCCGGGCTTGCCCGCGATGGCCGCACCTCGGTCTCAGGAAGGCCGCACAACCTCGCCGGTCACCAGGTCGCGAATCAGGCTGGGGTTCTTGCGCCCCCCCAGGGCGCCGCCCAACACCAGGTCCACCTGGCCACGGAAGTACTGCTCCACGCGAATCCGCGTACGCGCAGCCGGGCGACCCTGAGGGTTGGCCGAGGTGGAAATCAACGGCCCCACCAGCGAGCACAAGTCCCGCACCAGCGGATGGTCCGTCACCCGCAGCGCCACCGTGTCATGCACACCTGTCACCCATTCCGGCAGCAAGTCCTGATGGGGCACCAGCCAGGTATTCGGCCCGGGCCAGGTGGCGGCCATGCGGTCGATCCACTCTTGCGGGAAGTCTTCGAAGAGAAAGTCGAACTGGCGGATGCTGTCCGCCACCAGGATCAGGCCCTTGTCCACCGAGCGATTCTTGATGGCGAGCAAACGGTCCACTGCTTCTTCGTTCCACGGGTCGCAGCCCAGGCCCCAAACCGCTTCGGTTGGGTAGGCAATCACCGCGCCTGCGCGAATTTCTCGTGCGGTTTCCAGCACACGCCACCGGTTGACCATTGTTCACTCTCCAGACTAAAGCTCTGCGCAGTTTACCGATCTTCGTTACAAAACCTAGCAGCGCGCAAGCCAGCGCCCGCTTTCGCAGATGACCTGGCCTTCAAGCTCCAGCTCCGTAAGCGTCGCTAACACCTGGGACAACGGCCGCCCGCAGGCAATCGCCAGCGCTTCACTGCTGTGCGGCGCCGCGTGCAGCAGCGCTACCAGCGGATGGGTCACCGGCATCGGCGCCGGACGGGACAGCGCCTGCCAGCCGCGCAAGCCTTCAAGAATGTGCTCGATGGTTTCCACCAATACCGCACCGTCGCGAATCAACTGATGGCAACCCTTGGCGCCGGGATGATGGATGGAGCCCGGAATCGCGTACACCTCACGGCCCTGCTCGGCCGCCAGCTTGGCCGTAATCAGCGAACCACTGGCCATGCTCGCTTCCACCACCAATACGCCAAGGGACAGGCCACTGATGATGCGGTTACGCCTGGGGAAATTGGCCGCCTGAGGCGGAGCGTCCAGCGGAAACTCGGAAACCACGGCGCTGCCCTGGTCAATCATCGCCGCCGCCAGCCGTCGGTGGCGCTGTGGATAAAAATTTTCGAGCCCGGTGCCGAGGACGCCGATTGTCTGGCCGCCCACGTCCAATGCGGCTTGATGCGCGGCGCCGTCAATACCCAAGGCCAGGCCGCTGGTGATGACAAAACCCGCGCTCGCCAGGCTGCGGGAAAACGCAGCGGCGGTGTCCATGCCAGGACGGGATGCGCGGCGGCTTCCCACCATCGCCAGTTGCGGTTTTTCCAGGATCAGAGGGTCACCCGCGACGAACAACAGCGGCGGCGCGTCGTCAATCTGGGCGAGCAGTGCGGGGTACTCCGGTTGGTCCCACATCAGCAAATGCTGGGTAGGGCACCCCAGCCAGGCCAATGCCGCGCTGGCGCCCTCGCGGATTTCATGGCTGCGCCGGGCATCGGCGCTGATGGCTGGCAACCCGAGCGAACGCCAGGCACTGGCGGGGGCACTGATGGCCTTTGACGCAGAGCCGAACGCTTCGATCAATAAGCGAAAACGCTTGGGGCCCAGTTCCGGCAGCCTGTGCAAGCGTAGTCGGGCTTCCAGTTCTGACGGGGATATTTCATGACTGTTTATCGGATTCATTTGATCATCCTTGACCGGAACAAGCTGTGGATAACTCTGTTGGTAACTTATTTAGCAACCTATTCATTGTGTTTGATGGGCAGTCTCGAAACGGTCCATCACCGCCAGCGGTCGCGAGGCATTGAGGATCAGGCCGTAACTGAGCTTTTCGTAGGTGCGAAATACCAGCAGGGTGCCGGCACGTTCATCGGGGAGTCGGGTCGGCGTGCCGGTGAGGCTGTCGCGCACGGTTGCGCCAGCCTTGATCACGCTGAGCAGTTGGCCTTCGACCAGGCCGTCACGGCGGCCTTTGTTCAGGGTGACAGCATCGAGCACGCCGATCTGGGTGACACCCTTGGGGATATCGATGATGTGCCCTTCGATGAAGGGTGCCGTTGAAATGACCTCCAGGGAGGCCGGATCGACAGGAGATTGCGCGCGTAGCAGGCGGTCACCCGGGCGCACCTCCTGGGTCACTCGCTGCACGGCCAGGGTGGTGAGGTCGCCAGCCGTGACGAAACGGGCAGTGCCGATATCGTCGGCGTTGATGCCCAGTAGTTCTTGGGTCTGCGGGTCGGTGTAGACCTTGCCGCGTCGGAATATTCCGTAATGGGGTTGGGAAGGATCCAGGTTGCCCCTGGCATGCACCCGCTCACCGTTGCCCCCCAGCACTCGACCCGCATCAGCGGCAACAATGTACGGCGCGCTGTCCAGGTCCTGTGGCGAATCAAGAATGCGGTTGTGCAGTAAAAAGCGCTGGATGGCCTGTTGTGTCGATTGATCCAGGCGCTGGACGGGCTGGGGCAGCAGGGCCATGGCAAACGGGGCCCACAGCAGCAAGACGAGTAGCGATTTCCTCATGGGGTGAATCTCCTTTATTATGTGCGTTCGCGTGAAATGCCAGGGCCTTCGCGGCTTCGGGGCGTTTCACACCGGCTGTCTGGGTCCATCCCAACGCCGATTTGCCTTTACCTCACATGTGCAGCAATTACGCTTATGGCTATTTTGAACATCCTCGAATTTCCCGACTCGCGTTTGCGCACGATCGCCAAGCCGGTGGCCGTAGTGGACGACAAGGTTCGTCAGTTGGTCGATGACATGTTTGAAACAATGTATGAAGCCCCAGGCATCGGCCTCGCCGCGACCCAGGTCAACGTACACCTGCGTGTCGTGGTCATGGACCTGTCGGAAGATCGCAGCGAACCGATGGTGTACATCAACCCCGAGTTCGAACCGCTGACCGACGAGATGGGCGAGTATCAGGAAGGCTGCCTGTCGGTGCCCGAGTTCTACGAGAACGTCGAGCGCCCGCTGCGCGTGAAGATCAAGGCCCTGGACCGCGACGGCAAGCCGTTCGAGCTGATTGCCGAAGGCCTGCTGGCGGTGTGCATCCAGCACGAATGCGACCACCTCAACGGCAAGCTGTTTGTCGATTACCTGTCCACGCTCAAGCGCGACCGGATCAAGAAGAAGCTGGAAAAAAAGCATCGCCAGCAAGCTTGATGCCCTTCTTCCAAAGGCTTGCTGCGGCAAGCCTTTTTCTTTTGTGACTGCTTTTAACCGAGACCTCCCATGACCGAGCCACTGCGCATTGTTTTTGCCGGCACTCCAGAATTCGCCGCCGAACACCTCAAGGCCCTGCTTGCCAGCCCTTATGACATCGTCGCGGTGTACACCCAGCCGGATCGCCCGGCCGGTCGCGGGCAAAAACTGATGCCAAGCCCGGTCAAGCAGCTGGCGCTGGAGCACAATGTTCCCGTGCTGCAGCCGCCGACCCTGCGTAATACCGAAGCCCAAGCCGAGCTGGCAGCACTGAAGCCTGACCTGTTGGTGGTCGTAGCCTACGGCTTGATCCTGCCGCAAGTGGTGCTGGATATCCCGCGCCTGGGCTGCATCAACAGCCATGCCTCGCTGCTGCCACGCTGGCGCGGTGCGGCGCCGATCCAACGTGCCGTGGAAGCCGGCGACAGCGAAAGCGGCGTGACCGTGATGCGCATGGAGGCGGGCTTGGACACCGGCCCGATGCTGCTCAAGGTCACCACCCCGATCACCGGCGAAGACACCGGCGGCAGCCTGCACGACCGCCTCGCCGAACTGGGCCCGCCCGCCGTGATCCAGGCCATCGCCGGCCTGGCCGCCGGCACCCTGGAGGACGAAGTCCAGGACGACAGCCTGGCCACCTACGCCCACAAACTGAACAAAGACGAAGCGCGTATCGACTGGAGCCGCCCGGCCGTGGAGCTGGAACGCCTGGTACGTGCCTTCAACCCCTGGCCGGTCTGCCACAGCACCCTCAATGGCGAAGCCGTAAAAGTGTTGGCCGCCAAACTCGCCGAGGGCAAAGGCGTTCCGGGTGAAATCATCGGCGCCAGCAAGGACGGCCTGCTGGTCGCATGCGGCGAGCAGGCGCTGTGCCTGACCCGTCTGCAATTGCCCGGTGGCAAGGCGCTTAATTTCAGTGATTTGTTCAACAGCCGTCGTGAAAAATTTGCCCTGGGCACCATCCTCGGGACAGCCCAATGAACCCACGTCTGGCTGCCGCCAAGGCTCTCGCCGCCGTCCTCAACGGCAAGGCGTCGCTGAACAGTTCATTGCCGACCCAGTTGGACAAGGTCGAAGACCGCGATCGCGGTTTCACCCAGGACCTGGCCTTCGGCACCGCGCGCTGGCAGCCACGCCTGTCGGCACTGGCGGCCAAGTTGCTGCAGAAGCCGTTCAAGGCCGCCGATGCCGATGTGGAAGCGCTGCTGCTGGTGGGCCTCTATCAGTTGCTCTACACCCGTGTGCCGGCCCACGCAGCCATCGGCGAGACGGTCGGTTGCGCCGACAAACTGAAAAAGCCCTGGGCCAAGGCCCTGCTCAACGCCGTGCTGCGCCGCGCCCAGCGCGAAAGCGAAGCGCTGCTGGCCGAGCTGGAACATGACCCGGTGGTGCGTACCGCTCACCCGCGCTGGCTGCAAAAATCCCTGAAGGCGTTCTGGCCCGAACAGTGGGAAGCCATCTGCGCGGCTAACAATGCGCATCCGCCGATGATCCTGCGGGTCAACCGCCGTCACCACAGCCGTGACGCCTACCTGCAATTGCTCACGACCGCCGGCATCAATGCCACGCCCTGCGTGTACAGCGTCGACGGCATCGTGCTCGAAGCGGCCACCGATGTGCGCAACCTGCCGGGCTTTGCCGAAGGCTGGATCAGCGTGCAGGACGAGGCCGCACAACTGGCTGCCGACCTGCTCGACCTGGCACCGGGCCAACGCGTCCTCGACGCCTGCTGCGCGCCAGGCGGTAAGACGTGTCACATTCTGGAGGTCGAAAAGGACTTGGCCGGTGTCGTCGCCGTCGACCTGGAAGCCAAGCGCCTGGTGCGCGTGCGTGAAAACCTGGCGCGCCTAGGCCTCAGCGCCGAGCTGATTGCCGCCGACGGCCGTGACACCGCGACGTGGTGGGACGGCAAACCCTTCCAGCGCATCCTGCTCGATGCACCCTGTTCCGCCACCGGCGTAATCCGTCGCCACCCGGACATCAAGCTCACCCGCCAACCCGATGACATCGCCGCCCTGGCCGTGCTGCAGGGCGAGTTGCTCGACGCGATGTGGTCGACCCTGGAAGTCGGCGGCATCCTGCTCTACGCCACCTGCTCCACCTTGCCGACGGAAAACACCGAGGTGATCGAAGCCTTCCTCGCCCGCACCAGCGGTGCACGGGAGCTGGACCTCGCCACCGCCGCTGGCATCAAGCAGCCCCACGGTCGCCAGTTGCTCGCGCAAGAAGGCGGACACGATGGCTTCTACTACGCCAAACTGATCAAGATCGCCGCCGCGCGCGGCTGAACGGGTTAAAGGGAGTGACCGGATGAAAATCATCATCCTTGGGGCAGGGCAGGTTGGTGGCACCTTGGCCGAACATTTGGCCAGCGAAGCCAACGACATCACCGTGGTCGACACCGACAGCGAGCGCCTGCGCAACCTCGGCGACCGCCTCGACATCCGCACCGTACAAGGCCGCGCCTCGTTCCCGACCGTGCTGCGCCAGGCCGGTGCGGATGACGCCGACATGCTGGTGGCCGTGACCAACAGTGACGAAACCAACATGGTCGCCTGCCAGGTGGCCCACACCCTGTTCCACACGCCGACCAAGATCGCCCGCGTACGCGAAGCGGCCTACCTGACCCGCGCCGGGCTGTTCGACAACGACGCGATTCCGGTAGACGTACTGATCAGTCCGGAACAGGTGGTAACCCACTACATCAAGCGCCTGATCGAAATCCCGGGTGCTCTGCAAGTGATCGACTTTGCCGGCGGCAAGGCGCAACTGGTCGCGGTAAAGGCCTACTACGGCGGTCCGCTGGTGGGCCAGCAACTGCGCCAGTTGCGCGAGCATATGCCGAATGTGGAAACCCGCGTCGCGGCGATTTTCCGGCGTGACCGTCCGATCCTGCCCCAGGGCGATACGGTGATCGAGGCCGACGACGAAGTGTTTTTCATCGCCGCCAAGGCGAATATTCGCGCGGTGATGAGCGAAATGCGCCGCCTCGACGAAACCTACAAGCGCATCGTCATCGCCGGCGGTGGGCAGATCGGCGAGCGTCTGGCCGAAGCCATCGAAAGCCGCTACCAGGTCAAGATCATCGAGATGAGCCCGGCACGTTGCCGGCATTTGTCCGACACCCTGGACAGCACCGTCGTACTGCAAGGCAGCGCCTCGGACCGCGACCTGCTGATGGAAGAAAACATCGCCGACGCCGACATCTTCCTGGCACTGACCAACGATGACGAAGCCAACATCATGTCGTCGTTGCTGGCCAAGCGGCTGGGGGCAAAGAAGGTGATGACCATCATCAACAACCCGGCCTACGTGGACCTGATCCAGGGCGGTGATATCGACATCGCCATCAGCCCGCAACTGGCCACCATCGGCACCTTGCTCGCCCACGTACGCCGTGGCGATATCGTCAGCGTGCACTCCCTGCGCCGTGGTGCGGCGGAAGCCATCGAGGCGATTGCCCATGGCGACTCCAAGTCGAGCAAGGTGATCGGCAAGGCCATCGGCGATATCGGCTTGCCGCCAGGTACCACCATTGGCGCGATCATCCGTGACGAAGAGGTGATCATTGCCCACGACGATACGGTGATCCAAACCGGGGACCATGTGATTCTGTTCCTGGTGGACAAGAAACATATCCGCGATGTGGAGAAGCTGTTCCACGTGGGGTTGAGCTTTTTCTGATCGAATGGAGTGAACGGCATGCTCGAATCCCTGGAGAAAATGCTCGCCAAGGGTGTGGATAACGCGCTGCTGCGGTTTGGCTTGGGCAAGGGTTATCTGGATCTGAAGGACAACGCCAAGGCGGCGGAGCATTTGAGCAAGTGCGTCGAGTTCGACCCGAAGTATTCGGCGGCGTGGAAGTTGTTGGGCAAGGCGCTGTTGGGGTTGGAAGATCGTGCAGCGGCGCGGCTGGCGTGGGAGAAGGGGATAGAAGCGGCGCTTGCTCACGGCGACAAGCAGGCAGAGAAAGAGATGACTGTGTTCCTGAAAAAACTCGATCGCCAAGCCTGAGCAGGACTTAAATGTGGGAGGGGGCTTGCCCCCGATGGCAGTGTGTCAGTCGATACATATTTGACTGAGCAACCGCTATCGGGGGCAAGCCCCCTCCCACATTGGTTTTGCGTTGATCTTGAATCAGTACCAGCGCTCTTCACCCGGCGGGCGTTTCTTGAAGCGCTTCATGCTCCACATGTACTGGCTCGGGTAGGCACCGACGTAACGTTCCACCACCTTGCTCATCGCCGCGCAGGACGTGGCGGTATCGGTGCTGTACATGTCTTCCGGCGCCGCTTCCAGAATCACCTTGTAGCCCGAGCCATCCGGCAGCCGCAGTGCATGCAGGAACACGCCCACCGCCTTGTGACCAGCGAGCATGTTCGGCACGAACTTGCTGGTGAGCGCCTGGGTGGCGAAGAACGGCACGAAGATCCCGGCGGATTCGGCCGGCTCCGGATCGGCGGGAATCCCCACCTGGCCGCCCTTGCGCACTTCCTTGATCACGCTGAGGATGCCTTCCTTGGTCGACGCGGCCACGCGGTTACCCAGTTGCACGCGCTGCTTGCGCAGCAGCTCATCCACCGCCTTGAGCTTGGGCGGCCGGTAGAAAATGATCGGCTTGCACTGGCTGCAATAGAAGTGGTTGAGCACTTCCCAGTTGCCCAGATGGCTGGTGATGCCGACCACGCCTTTGCCCGAGGCCAGGGCTTCGTGCAGCACTTCCAGGCCTTCGACTTCACGTACCAGGTCGATGGAGCGCTGGGCCGGCCAGATCCAGGCGCAGGCGCTTTCGGTCAGGGACTTGCCGATGTCCATCAGGCTCTGGCCGACCAGGCGCTCACGGGCAGCCGGGTCCATGTCCGGGAAGCACTTGGAGAGGTTGATCCGCACCGTGTCACGGGAGCGGTTGGGGGTTTTCCACATGATCCAGCCGATGGCCGTGCCAACCGCCTGGACAGCGCGCCAGGGCAGCAGGGCAAACAACCGCAGAGCGCCTACCAGCAAGGCGCCTTTAAACTTTTCCACAGGTCACTCCTGATCGTGTGTGGTGCGCAAAGCGCGCATTCTAACCGGCGTTTGCCAAGTCCGCGTAACGGTCGCAGTCCTGAGTGTGGTCCATGACCATGCCCGAGGCCTGCATGAAGGCGTAGCAAATGGTCGGCCCGACGAAGGTGAAACCGGCTTTTTTCAGGGCCTTGCTCATGGCTTCGGCTTCGGGCGTGATCGCCGGGACTTCGCTGCGGTCCTTGAAGTGATTGACCTTGGGTTTGCCGCCGACGAAGGACCAGAGCAAACCCACCGGGTCCTCCAGCGCCAGCCAGGCAGCGGCGTTGCGCCGAGTGGCGTTGAGCTTCAGGCGGTTGCGCACGATGCCCGGATCGAGCATCAGCGCGTCTATCTCGGCGTCGCTCAGTTGGGCCAACCGCTGCGCATCAAACCCGAACAAGACCTTCCGATAATGCTCGCGTTTGCGTAAAACGGTGATCCAGGACAGGCCCGCCTGGAACCCTTCGAGCAAAAGCAACTCGAACAAACCCTGCGCATCGCGCAGCGGCGTTCCCCACTCCTGATCGTGATAAGCCATGTACAGCGGATCTTCAGAACACCAAAAGCAGCGTGGCATAAGGCTCCAGGGAGTGGTGGCGGGGCCGAATCGGGTATACTCCCGCTCTTTAAATCGCAGCCCAAGTAACAGGTGAATTTCGTGAGCCAGCCTACGCCAGCCGTGCGTACCTTCCAAGACTTGATCCTCGCCCTCCAGCAATACTGGGCCGAGCAAGGTTGTGTGGTACTTCAGCCCTACGATATGGAAGTAGGCGCCGGCACTTTCCACACCGCTACATTCCTGCGGGCCATCGGCCCGGAAACCTGGAACGCCGCTTATGTGCAGCCCAGTCGTCGCCCGACTGACGGCCGCTACGGCGAAAACCCGAACCGTCTGCAGCACTACTACCAGTTCCAGGTGGTATTGAAGCCGAACCCGGACAACTTCCAGGAACTCTACCTGGGCTCGCTCAAGCATGTGGGCCTGGACCCATTGGTCCACGACATCCGTTTCGTCGAAGACAACTGGGAATCGCCGACCCTGGGCGCCTGGGGCCTGGGCTGGGAAGTCTGGCTCAACGGCATGGAAGTGACGCAGTTCACTTACTTCCAGCAGGCCGGTGGTATCGAGTGCTACCCGGTGACCGGCGAGATCACCTACGGTCTCGAGCGCCTGGCCATGTACCTGCAGGGCGTGGACTCGGTCTACGACCTGGTGTGGGCTGACGGCCCGTTCGGCAAGGTCACCTACGGCGACGTGTTCCACCAGAACGAAGTGGAGCAGTCCACCTACAACTTCGAACACGCCAACGTCGACAAGCTGTTCGAACTGTTCGATTTCTACGAAAGCGAAGCCAAGCGCCTGATCGAGCTCGACCAGCCGCTGCCGTTGCCAAGCTATGAAATGGTGTTGAAGGCCTCCCATACCTTCAACCTGCTGGACGCGCGCCGTGCCATCTCGGTAACCGCGCGCCAGCAATACATCCTGCGTGTACGCACCCTGGCGCGTTCCGTCGCCCAAGCCTACCTGCTGGCTCGCGCCAAGCTGGGCTTCCCGATGGCCACCCCGGACCTGCGTGATGAAGTGTTGGCTAAGCTGGAGGCTGCACAATGAGTGTTCAAGATTTCCTGGTTGAACTGGGCACCGAAGAGCTGCCACCCAAGGCACTGAACACCCTGGCCGATGCGTTCCTGGCCGGTATCGAAAAGGGCCTGCAAACCGCCGGCCTGAAGTTCGCCGCGAAAAAAGTCTACGCCGCGCCGCGCCGCCTGGCCGTGTTGCTGACCGCACTGGAAACCCAGCAGCCGGACCGCAGCATCAACCTCGACGGCCCACCGCGCCAGGCCGCTTTCGACGCCGAAGGCAACCCGACCCAGGCTGCCCTGGGTTTCGCCAAGAAGTGTGGCGTGGAACTGAGTGAGATCGACCAGAGCGGCCCGAAACTGCGGTTCAGCCAGGTCATCACGGGCAAGCCGACCGCCAGCCTGCTGCCAACCATCGTCGAAGATTCGTTGAACGACCTGCCGATCCCCAAGCGTATGCGCTGGGGTGCACGCAAGGAAGAGTTCGTACGCCCAACCCAATGGCTGGTGATGCTGCTCGGTGACCAGGTCATCGACTGCACCATCCTCGCCCAGAAGGCCGGCCGTGACTCCCGTGGCCACCGCTTCCATCATCCGCAAGCGGTACGTATCACTTCGCCGGCCAACTACCTCAACGATCTGCGCGCTGCCTATGTGCTGGCTGATGCCAACGAGCGTCGCGAGCTGATCAGCAAGCGCACCGAAGAACTGGCCCGCCTGCAGGAGGGCACCGCCATCGTGCCGCCAAGCCTGCTCGACGAAGTGACCGCGCTGGTTGAATGGCCAGTGCCGCTGGTGTGCTCGTTCGAGGAGCGTTTCCTCGACGTGCCGCAGGAAGCCCTGATCACCACTATGCAGGACAACCAGAAGTACTTCTGCCTGCTGGACGTGGACGGTAAATTGCTGCCGCGCTTTATCACCGTGGCCAACATCGAGAGCAAGGACCCGCAGCAGATCATCGCCGGTAACGAGAAAGTCGTGCGCCCGCGCCTGACCGACGCCGAGTTCTTCTTCAAGCAAGACAAGAAACAGAAGCTGGAAGACTTCAACCTGCGCCTGCAGAACGTGGTATTCCAGGAAAAACTCGGCAGCGTCTACGACAAAGCTGTGCGGGTTTCCAAGCTGGCCGCCTACATTGCGCCGCGCATTGGTGGTGACTCCGCCTGGGCTGCCCGCGCTGGCCTGCTGTCCAAGTGCGACCTGGCCACCGAGATGGTCGGCGAGTTCCCGGAGATGCAAGGCGTAGCCGGTTACTACTACGCCCTCAACGACGGCGAGCCGGACGACGTGGCACTGGCCCTGAACGAGCAGTACATGCCGCGCGGTGCCGGCGCTGAATTGCCAAGCACCCTGACCGGTGCAGCCGTGGCCATCGCCGATAAGCTGGACACCCTGGTAGGTATCTTCGGTATCGGCATGTTGCCAACCGGCAGCAAAGACCCGTATGCCCTGCGCCGTGCGGCCCTGGGCGTGCTGCGTATCCTGATCGACAAAAAGCTGGACCTCGACCTGACCCAGGCCGTGGTGTTCGCGGTCGGCCAGTTCGGTGCCAAGGTCAAGCAGGCCGGCCTGGCCGAGCAAGTGCTGGAGTTTGTGTTCGACCGCCTGCGTGCGCGGTACGAAGACGAAGGCGTGGACGTGTCGGTGTACCTGTCGGTACGTGCCCTGCAGCCGGGTTCGGCGCTGGACTTCGACCAGCGCGTACAAGCCGTGCAGGCGTTCCGCAAACTGCCGGAAGCCGACGCCCTGGCCGCCGTGAACAAGCGTGTGTCGAACCTGCTGAGCAAGGCCGAAGGCCTGGGCAACGCTGACGTCGACCCTGGCCTGTTTGCCGATGCCAAGGAGTTCTCGCTGAACTCGGCCATCGCCAAGGCGGAAAACGCGGTGAAGCCGCTGATCGCTGAGCGCAACTACGCCGAAGCATTGGCGCGCCTGGCCACCTTGCGTGAGCCGGTGGATGCGTTCTTCGAAGCGGTGATGATCAATGCCGACGATGCCGGCGTGCGGAAAAACCGCTACGCCATGCTGGCGCGCCTGCGTGGCTTGTTCGTCAACATCGCTGACATTTCGACGCTGAGCTGACCATGTTGAAACTGCTGATTCTCGATCGGGACGGGGTGATCAACTACGACTCCGACGCTTACATCAAGTCGGTGGCGGAATGGATTCCACTGCCCGGCTCCATCGAGGCCATCGCGCAGTTGAGCAAAGCCGGCTGGACGGTGGCGATCGCCACCAACCAGTCCGGAATTGCTCGCGGGTACTACGACATCGCCACCCTGGACGCCATGCACGCACGCCTGCGTGCACTGGTGGCCGAGCAGGGCGGTGAGGTGGGGCTGGTGGTGTACTGCCCCCACGGGCCGGATGAGGGCTGCGATTGCCGCAAACCCAAGCCTGGCATGTTGAAAACCATTGCAGAACATTACAAGGTGCCCTTGGCTGGGCTATGGTTCGTCGGGGACAGCCTAGGTGACCTGGAGGCGGCCAAAGCCGTCGACTCTCAGCCAGTTTTGGTCAAGACCGGGAAAGGCGAAAAGACCCAGGCGAAAAACCTGCCGGTAGGCACCTTGATTTTTGACGATCTGGCGGCCGTTGCCGCAGAACTTATCAACAACTAGCCGCCCTCGACTTCCTGACCAAGGACTGTTCGGGAGTGCGCTTTTAACAGGCGGGCGTTGTCCCGCAACGGTAAATGCCGCCATGTCGATTTTGCAGGCCATCAGAACCTTTTTCTTTTACCTGCTGTTGGGCACCAGTTCGTTTCTCTGGTGCACCCTGAGCTTTTTTATTGCGCCCTTCTTGCCGTTCAAGGCGCGCTATCGCTTCATCAACGTTTACTGGTGCCGCTGCGCGCTGTGGCTGACCAAGGTGTTCCTGAACATCCGCTTCGAGATCAGGGGCGCGGAAAATGTCCCGGACCAGCCGTGCGTGATTCTGTCGAACCACCAGAGCACTTGGGAGACGTTCTTTCTCTCGGCGTACTTCTCGCCGTTGAGCCAGGTGCTCAAGCGTGAGTTGCTGTATGTGCCGTTCTTCGGCTGGGCCATGGCCATGTTGCGTCCGATCGCCATCGACCGCGACAACCCCAAGGCAGCGCTCAAGCACGTGGCCAAGAAGGGCGATGAACTGCTCAAGGATAACGTGTGGGTACTGATCTTCCCGGAAGGAACTCGCGTGCCCTACGGCACCGTAGGCAAGTTCTCACGCGGGGGTACGGCTTTGGCAGTCAACGCAAACTTGCCCGTGCTGCCGATTGCCCATAACGCCGGCAAGTTCTGGCCAAAGACCGGATGGGCCAAGCGCGAAGGCATCATCACCGTGGTGATTGGCGAACCGATGTACGCAGAAGGTGAAGGCCCACGTGCCATTGCAGCGCTGAATGACCGCGCTCAGGCGTGGAATGAAGCGCAGCAACGGGCAATGGGTTCGCTGCCGCCAGAGCCTGTTGTGGTCGACACGCCGGTGATCTGAGCATCTGTGGATAACCTGTGTACGGTTTGTTGGCGAATTGCGCTTTTTTAATCATAACAGACTGATTTTATTGCATATTTCCCAAGCTCATAAAATCTCGGAAAAGGTGCATAAGTTTTTTCCGCATAAAAAAACCGGTCCTTGCGACCGGTTTTTTATGCACAGCAGAAAAGTACGTTTTTTCAGTCTTCCAGCAGGGGTAGTTGCAGGCTGAACGTGGTGCCTTTGCCTACCACGCTTTCGCAACGGATATGTCCACCGTGGCGCTCGACTACCGCCTTGACCATGGTTAACCCCAACCCCAATCCTTCACTACCCTGAGCGGACTCAAAGCGCCGGTATTGGCTGAATAGCTCCGGCAAATCCTCTGCCGCAATCCCCGGCCCCTGGTCGCTGATACGGCATTCCAACCAGCCCTGCGCACTGCTGTGCCGCAACCTGACGGTGGTACCAGAAGAGGAGTATTTGATCGCGTTCTCCAGCACATTGAACAACGCACGAGTGAGCAGCGACTGGTCAGCGGAGACCATGCCCTCGTCGGCCTCATCCAGATCATGAACCAGGTGGATCCCCTTGAGCTGGGCGATCAGCGCCACCTGATCAAAGGCGTCCATCACCAACATCGCAAACAGCGTCGGCTGGAACTGGTAACCGTCAGCTTCGGCCTTCGCCAGTTGCACGAAAGATTCGGTAAGGCCCAGGGCGCGGCGAACCTGTTGTTCTATCTGGGCGAAGACTGGGGACTCGCCGTTATGCACATCCAGCAGCGCGAGGATCGCCGAGTGCGGTGCACGCAAGTCATGAGAGAGGAAACGCAACATGGTTTCGCGGTGCTGTTGCGCATCACGCTCCTTGCTCAAATCCGTCAGGCTCAACAGCCAGCCCAGTGCAACATCACCTTCGGCCGGCAGCAAGGGTGCCAATTCCATGCGCAGGCTGCGTTGATGGATGTCGCGGAACTCGACCAGCTCCAGCGCCGAGAGGGCGGGGCGCACGCCATTGTGCAGCGGCGGGTAGCCCAGGTCGGCCAATTGTTCCAGCAGGTTTTCGGTGACCAGGTCATTGCCGAACACCTCGCGGGCAATGCGGTTGGCCAGCAGGATGTTACCCATGGGGTCGGTAATCAGCGTCGCTACCGGCAGGCACTCCAGGCCATCGGCCATGAAGCGCCGCGTATCCCGCGTGCGGCTTACGGCCTGCTCCAGGGCAAAGATACGCGCTTGCAGCACGTCGCCTTTGCTGGCGGGCGCACGGCGGCGTTCGGGCAGGACTTTGGGTTCGTTATCCAGACGCGCCAACTCCCAGCCGAAGTAGGCGAGGATCACGCTCAGGCGACGCCAGTTCCAGATCAGGTAGCTGAGCAGCAAACCAATCAGACACGCGGCTGGCGACCACCAGTGGCCCAGGCGCAACAAGGCCCAGGCGCCGAGCAACGCAGCGATCATGCAGCCCAGGGTCATCCACAGTGCATAGCGCGGGCGATAGAGCAGCAGGCCCAGCAACAATGCCACCAGGGAGGTCGCCATCAGCGCCGCGAGCCAGCCAGGCAGGTCGACAATGCTGCGACCTTGCAGCAAGCCGTTGAGCACATTTGCCTGGATTTCCACACCCGCCGTTGTACCGACCGTGGAGGAGAGGGGGGTGACGAACCGATCCCCCATACCGGAAGCCGTTGAACCCACCAGGATCAGGCGGCCTCGTAGCTGCTCGGGAGGAACCTCACCGCGCAATACGCTGACGTAGGACACGCTGGGGAAATGGGTATGGGGTGCGATAAACGGGATGCGGATGGCGTGTTCACGGTGCCAGTGTTGTGCGATCACCTGCTGCGGCTCGCCCGGCATGTCCGATAGCTCGCCGCTCATCTCATAGGCCAGCCAGGCCAGTTGCGGTGCCGTCGTCTCGGGAGGGCCTTCACGTAGATACAGGCTGCGGACCACGCCGTCGCTGTCCGCTTCGACATTGATGTGGCCCACGCCCTTGGCGCACTTATGCAACGCCAGCATCTGACCACCGGGCTGGCTATAACTTGAAGTACCCTCACGTACCAGAGGCAGCAAGACGTTGCCTGCATTGCATACCGCTTCGGCCAAGCGTATGTCATTGGCGGGATCGCCGGGCTCACTGAAGATCACATCGAAGAGGATACCCGCCGGTTGACTGGCGCTGAGGCGGTCGATCAGGTCGGCGTGCAAGCTGCGTGGCCAGGGCCACTGGCCAAGCTTTTTCAGGCTGGCGTCATCAATGGTCACCAGCAGGATGCGCGGGTCTACAGGAAGCGGGGTAAGGCGCCGAAGGCTGTCGTACAGCGGATTATTCAACGCCAGGCCTGGGCTCAACGACAGATAGACGGTAACAGGCAGCAACAGCAACCCGATCCACAACCACTCGCGCACCAGGCCATGAAACAGGCGCTGGGCATGGGTGGGCTGGCGTTTTTCGGTCTTGCCCCAGAGCTTCATAGGTCAATGTGCCTGGGTGGTGGGTGGGTAGTAAAAGATGTCATAGACCCCGGTTTCTCCCTCCAGCCCGTTTTCATCGTAGGCCGAAAGGCGTACGTGGTAGAACGAGGCTTTGAGCCCAGTGAAGCTCATTTTCGGCGAACTGGAAAAGTTTTCCTGCTTGATGTCCATGAAGGCTTTGTCGGTAGCGACCTGTGCCCGGTATCGCTGGGCTCCGGGCAAAGGTCGGAGGTACAGGCTCCAGACCGGCGCATCGCCTTTCTGGCCGTCCTGACCCACGAGCTTCGGTGCAGCAAGTAGCTCAACCGGTTTCAGGTCTCCCTGCTTCCTGAACAGCAGACCTTGCCGGGCATCGATTTTTACCTCCTGTTCCATCGGCTGGTTTTTTGCCTCGCGGCTGACGGCAACCTGCCCGTCCAACACTTCGAGCAGCGATTGCTCTGCGTCGTTACGCACCCGGAAATGCGTGCCGCGTACGCCCAACACCCCCACGGGGGTCACGATCTGAAAACGATCATGGTCGCTGGTACGCTTGATCACATACGCTTCCGCCTGACCTTGTTCGAGTACAACCTGGGGAATCGACAGCTTGCGCTCCAGATGCAATCGAACCTGTGAACTTGCGGGCAACACCACGCGGGATCCGTCACCGAGCAACAGGCTGACGAACGCCGACGCCGAGGTCTTCACACCTTCCTGTTCATCAATGGTCATGCCTTCCAGCAAAAGGCTCGCCTGGCCCTTGGTATCAATTTTCCAGGCTTCCCCGGTGAGATGCTGAACCACCGCCGGCAGGGGCTGGGGGCGACACAGCATGTGATCATCGATATAAGGCGTGCGCGTCTTGCCAACCGCCCCTGCAGAACCGACAGCCATGATCAACAATGAGGGGAGGGCGCGGCACAGGCGGTTCGAAGAAAGGATCATGGTGCTCATCAAGATTGGGTTCCAGAAGGTATCTGACACCAGCACGCAGGAGTGTACGGCAGCGCATGCGTCGGCTGATCCTTTTCCTTATGGGCGGGAGCCGGTATCTTTCCCACATCGGTATCAAGGACTTTCAATGGGTTAATCGCACATTGATGCCAGCGTACCGAGAGATCCAAGGGGTCGACGGATCTGAACACAATTCTTCAGATTCAGAGACCGGCATCTGCGCAGTACGTGCCCATCACTAACCCGGCTGACGGCTGCCGTATTTTTCAAGAAGAAAGGACCCACCCATGCGTGTCGCAATACTGGATGACGAACCCGCGGAACTGCGACGGGTGGAACAGACACTGCGACAAATCCCCAGCACCGCCGAACAACCCTGGACTCTGCACTGCTTCGAACGCGGTGAAGACCTGCTACGCCAATTGCGCCGGGAAACCTTCGACCTGTTGATACTCGATTGGCAATTGCCGGATATAAGCGGTATTGCTCTGTTGCGATGGACCCGTGAACACATGGAGTCGCCGCCTGCGGTCATCATGCTGACCAGCCGCGATGCAGAAAGCGATATCGTCACTGCGCTGAACAGTGGTGCCGATGATTATGTCAGCAAGCCCTTCCGTCCCAATGAACTGAAGGCGAGGGTGACGGCGGTTCTACGTCGCCACGGCCTGCAGAAATCAGCCAACCATGAAGTGCAGAGCTTCAACGACCTGACCTTTGATGATGCGGAGTTGACCGTGACCCGGGCGGGCAAACCGATCAACCTCACCGAACGCGAGTACCGTCTGGCCAGTTGCTTGTTTGCCAACCTGGCCCGACCGCTTTCCCGAGAGTATCTCTATGAGCGGTTTTGGACCCACGAAGAAATGGTGTCGTCGCGGCCGCTCGATACGCATATCTATCGACTGCGTAATAAGTTGGGACTGACCGCGGATAGGGGGTGGCAGCTGTTGACGATCTATGGGTACGGTTACCGATTGGAAAGTGTAGCGGTGCCCTCGCAACAGGGCTGAAAACCAGAATGTTCCACGTGGAGCATTCAGCAGACAGCGGATATTCACCCAATAAAAAAGGCCAACGCATAGCGTTGGCCTTTTGGGTTCAGCAGACTATCAGAATCAGAAGTCCAGGTTGGAGACCGCCAGGGCATTACTTTCAATGAAGTCACGACGAGGCTCGACCGCATCACCCATCAGGGTGTTGAAGATCTGGTCCGCGCCAATGGCGTCCTCGATGGTCACGCGCAGCATGCGACGCTGAGCAGGGTCCATGGTGGTTTCCCACAGCTGATCCGGGTTCATTTCACCCAGACCTTTGTAGCGCTGGATGGTATGGCGCTTGGTGCTTTCGGCCATCAGCCAATCGAGGGCTTCCTTGAATTCCTTGACCTGCTTCTTGCGTTCGCCACGTTGAATATAAGCGCCGTCGTCCAACAGGGTGCTCAGTTGCGCGCCCAGCGTTACTACGGTCTTGTAGTCATTGCTGCCGAAGAAGTCGCGGTTGAAGGTGACGTAGTTCGACAGGCCGTGGGAGATCAGTTCCACCTCTGGCAGCCATACGTTACGTTCACGGTCTTCACGCAGGCTGGCTTTGTACACCAGGCCGGACTTCTCGACAGTGCGCAGACGCACTTCGTACTGGGCCAGCCAATCCTGCATGTGCGCGTGGTCGCCCAGTTGCTCCAGGCTGACGGCTGGCAGGTAGATGAAGTGCTCGGTCAACTCCTGAGGGTACAGGCGCGACAGACGCTTGAGGGTCTTCATCACCATGCGGAAGTCGTTAACCAGACGCTCCAACGCTTCACCGGAGATACCCGGAGCCTCATCGTTCAAGTGCAGGCTGGCATCTTCCAGGGCCGACTGCGTCATGTACTCTTCCATGGCGTCGTCGTCTTTGATGTATTGCTCTTGCTTGCCTTTTTTGACTTTGTACAACGGCGGCTGGGCGATGTAGATGTAGCCACGCTCGATCAGCTCCGGCAACTGACGGAAGAAGAAGGTCAGCAGCAGGGTCCGGATGTGCGAACCGTCGACGTCAGCATCGGTCATGATGATGATGTTGTGGTAGCGCAGCTTGTCGATGTTGTACTCGTCGCGGCCGATACCGCAGCCCAACGCTGTGATCAAGGTGCCAACTTCCTGGGAAGAAATCATCTTGTCGAAGCGCGCCTTCTCGACGTTGAGGATCTTACCCTTCAACGGCAGGATGGCCTGGGTGCGACGGTTACGACCCTGCTTGGCGGAACCGCCAGCAGAGTCACCTTCCACCAGGTACAGTTCGGAGAGGGCAGGGTCCTTCTCCTGGCAGTCAGCCAGTTTGCCCGGCAGGCCAGCGATATCCAGCGCACCTTTACGACGGGTCATCTCACGTGCTTTACGCGCCGCTTCACGGGCACGTGCAGCGTCGATCATCTTGCCAACGACCAGCTTGGCTTCGTTCGGGTTCTCCAGCAGGAAGTCGGAGAAATACTTGCCCATTTCCTGTTCAACGGCAGTCTTCACTTCGGAAGACACCAGCTTGTCTTTGGTCTGGGAGCTGAACTTGGGATCCGGCACTTTCACCGAAATAATCGCGGTCAGGCCTTCACGCGCATCATCACCGGTGGTGGCGACTTTGTGCTTCTTGGCCAGGCCTTCGGCCTCGATATAGGTATTCAGGTTACGCGTCAGTGCGGAACGGAAACCCACCAGGTGAGTACCGCCGTCGCGCTGAGGAATGTTGTTGGTGAAGCACAACAGGTTCTCGTTGAAACTGTCGTTCCACTGAAGGGCGATTTCCACGCCAATGCCGTCTTCACGCTGGATGTTGAAGTGGAACACCTGGTTCACCGCAGTCTTGTTGGTGTTCAGGTATTCAACGAACGCACGCAAGCCGCCTTCGTACTTGAACAGCTCTTCCTTGCCGCTGCGCTCGTCCTTGAGGACGATACCCACGCCGGAGTTAAGGAACGACAGTTCACGAATCCGCTTGGCCAGGATGTCCCAGCTGAAGTGGATATTCTTGAAGGTTTCAGCCGATGGCTTGAAGTGGATCTGCGTACCGGTGGTTTCACTGTCGCCGACGATTTTCATCGGTTCTTGTGGAACACCGTGGACGTACGTCTGTTCCCAGATCTTGCCGCTACGGCGCACGGTCAGGATCAGCTCTTCGGACAGTGCGTTCACTACCGAAACGCCAACACCGTGCAAACCACCGGAGACCTTATAGGAGTTGTCGTCGAACTTACCGCCGGCGTGGAGCACGGTCATGATGACCTCCGCCGCCGAGACGCCTTCTTCTTTGTGCACGTCTACTGGAATACCGCGACCGTTGTCACGCACGGTAATAGACTCATCCGGGTGGATGATGATGCTGATGTCGTCGCAGTGACCGGCCAAAGCTTCGTCGATGGAGTTGTCGACCACCTCGAACACCATGTGGTGCAGACCGCTACCGTCATCAGTGTCGCCAATGTACATACCGGGACGTTTGCGTACGGCATCCAAACCTTTCAGCACTTTAATGCTGGTCGAGTCGTACGTGTTTTCTTCGCTCATGCCTTCACTCCCGATGGTCGTGGGTCTGGGTGATACGGCCTTGTTCCACGTGGAACAAAGCGACTGGCGTTTCCGTCTGCCAGCCTTCCCTCAATAATTCGTGGTCTACACAAGTGATAAACACCTGGCAGCGTAATTCTTCCAACAAGCGGCATAGCGCGTGGCGGTGCTGCTCGTCGAGTTCCGACGGCAAGTCGTCCACCAGATAAATACACTGACCGCGCCGGGCTTGGCTCACTAAGTGGCCCTGGGCAATACGCAGTGCGCACACCACCAACTTCTGCTGGCCACGGGACAAAATGTCCGCAGCATTGTGAGCGCCTAATCTAAGGCGCAAATCAGCCCGTTGTGGTCCGGCCTGGGTATGGCCAATTTGCTGATCCCGCTGCAGGGACGTCGCGAGCACTGCACTCAGCTCACGCTCTTTGTCCCAACCACGGTAGTAGCTCAGCGTCAGCCCTTCGAGGTCCAACAACTCACTCAAGGTCTGCTCAAAGACTGGTTTCAAGGCTTTGATATAGGCGCGGCGGTATTCATCTATTTCGTCGCTGGCCAGGCACAGTTCACGGTCCCAGGCCGCTTGCGAAGCGGCGTCAAGTGTACCATGCCGCAGCCATGAGTTCCGCTGCCGCAGGGCCTTCTGCAAGCGCTGCCACGTGGCCATGAAACGTGGTTCCACGTGGAACACTCCCCAATCGAGGAATTGCCTGCGGATTTTCGGGGCACCCTCCAACAAACGAAAGCTGTCGGGGTTGATCAATTGCAGCGGCAGAATTTCCGCCAGCTGCGCGGCACTGCGAGCATTTTGCCCGTCAATGCGGATTTGGAACTCTCCACCGCGATCTCGGGATATGCCCAGGCTGCTATGCCCACCTTCCGCCAGTTCGACCTGGCCAAACACCGTGCACGCCAATTGTTCGTACTGGATGACGGGTAACAGGCGAGCGCTGCGGAAGGAACGGGCAAGCCCCAACAGATGAATGGCTTCCAGCACGCTGGTTTTGCCACTGCCGTTAGCGCCGTGGAGGATATTGATGCGGGGAGAGGGGGAGAAGGTCACCGGGTGCAGATTGCGCACCGCGGTGACCGAGACGCGACTGAGGGACATCTAGCTTCTGCTGAGCATGGTTACAGGCGCATCGGCATGACTACGTAAGCCGAGTCATCGTTGTCGGATTCCTGCACCAGGGCGCTGCTATTGGAGTCCGACAGAATCAGACGAACCTGTTCGGTGGTCATCACACCCAGTACGTCCAACAGATAGCTCACGTTGAAGCCGATTTCCAGCGAACCGCCGTTGTAGTCAACGCCCACTTCTTCTTCCGCTTCTTCCTGCTCCGGGTTGTTCGCCTGGATTTTCAACTGACCGTTGGCCAGTTGCAGACGGATACCACGGTACTTCTCGTTGGACAGGATCGCGGTACGGCTGAACGCTTCACGCAGCGCTTGGCGATCGCCCAGCACCAGCTTGTCGCCACCTTTAGGCAACACGCGCTCGTAATCCGGGAACTTGCCGTCAACCAGCTTGGAAGTGAAAGTGAATTCGCCGGTAGTCGCGCGGATATGGTGCTGCCCCAGCACGATGCTGACGTTGCCTTCCGGCTCTGTAAGCAGACGCGCCAGCTCAAGGATACCCTTGCGCGGCACGATCACCTGGTGACGATCCGGTTGGCCGATATCGGCACGCATCGAACACATCGCCAGACGGTGACCGTCGGTGGCCACCGCGCGGATAATACCTTCCGACACTTCCAACAGCATGCCGTTGAGGTAGTAGCGTACATCCTGCTGAGCCATGGCGAAGCTGGTGCGCTCGATCAAGCGACGCAGCTTGCTCTGATCCAGGCTGCACGTCAGAGAACCCGGGCCTTCTTCAACCGTCGGGAAATCATTTGCCGGCAAGGTGGACAAGGTGAAGCGGCTGCGGCCGGCCTTGACGACCAACTTCGCTTCATCAACCTTGATGTCGATCAACGCATCGTTCGGCAGGCTTTTGCAGATGTCCATCAGCTTGCGCGCCGGCACGGTGATCTCGCCAGGCTCGGCGGGTTCTTCCAGCTGTACACGGCCGACCAGCTCGACTTCCAGGTCGGTACCGGTCAGGGACAATTGCTGGCCTTCGACGACCAGCAATACGTTAGAGAGCACCGGCAAGGTCTGTCGGCGCTCGACGACGCCTGCGACCAGTTGCAGGGGTTTCAACAGGGCTTCGCGTTGAATGGTGAAATGCATGGTCTAGTCCCTTGCCTTAATAAGCTGCGCTGGTGTCATCAAGTAGTCAGTGTACGCAGCAGGTTCTTGTAGTCCTCGCGAATATCCGCGTCGGATTCCTTAAGTTCGTTGATCTTGCGGCACGCGTGCAAGACCGTGGTGTGGTCGCGTCCGCCAAACACATCACCGATTTCCGGCAGGCTGTGGTTGGTCAACTCCTTGGAGAGCGCCATGGCCACCTGACGGGGACGTGCAACCGAGCGCGAACGGCGCTTGGACAACAGGTCGGAAATCTTGATCTTGTAGTACTCGGCCACGGTGCGCTGGATGTTATCCACACTCACCAGTTTGTCCTGCAGCGCCAACAAGTCTTTGAGGGATTCGCGAATCAGCTCGATGGTGATGTCGCGGCCCATGAAGTGTGAGTGCGCGATCACCCGCTTGAGTGCACCTTCGAGCTCACGCACGTTGGAGCGGATGCGTTGGGCGATAAAGAAGGCGGCATCGTGTGGCAGATCGACTTTGGCCTGATCGGCCTTTTTCATCAGGATCGCTACGCGGGTTTCAAGCTCCGGCGGCTCTACCGCAACAGTCAGGCCCCAGCCGAAGCGCGACTTCAGGCGTTCTTCCAGGCCTTCGATTTCCTTCGGATAACGGTCGCTGGTCAAGATGACCTGCTGACCACCTTCGAGCAGGGCGTTGAAGGTGTGGAAAAACTCTTCCTGGGAACGCTCTTTACGGGCAAAGAATTGAATGTCATCGATCAGCAACGCATCAACCGAGCGGTAGAACCGCTTGAACTCGTTGATCGCGTTGAGCTGCAGGGCCTTGACCATGTCTGCCACGAAACGCTCCGAGTGCAGGTACACGACCTTGGCATTCGGGTTCTTCTTTAATAGGTGGTTACCCACAGCGTGCATCAAGTGAGTCTTACCCAAGCCAACGCCACCATAAAGGAAGAGCGGGTTGTAACCATGCTTGGGGTTATCGGCGACCTGCCAGGCGGCTGCGCGAGCCAACTGGTTGGATTTACCTTCGACAAAGTTCTCGAAGGTGAACGTACGGTTCAGGTAGCTGGTGTGCTTGAGCGCGCCTTCGACCTGGACGGTGCGCTGTTCGGCGCGGACCGGGGCTTGCTGGGACGCGGCGCCTGCCATCGGGTCAAAGCTGTCGCGGGACGGCTCTTCATTTTCTGGCGCGCTTTTTCTCGCAGACGATTTGGATGACGTCGGTGCAGGAGCAGGCGCACTGGCGGCCGGTGCGGCGGCTGCCTGGGCTTGCGACGCCGCAGCGGCCAATGGCGCATTCGGCGCAGCGCGAGGTGCAGAGCTGCGTTTGCTGCCTATTAATAAGGAGAGCACGGGCGCGAGGCCGTTGCCATGTTCATCGAGCAATTCCAGAACGCGGCTCAGGTACTTCTCGTTGACCCAATCGAGAACAAAACGATTGGGTGCGTAGACACGCAACTCGTCGCCTTCGGCTTCGACCTGTAGCGGACGGATCCAGGTGTTGAATTGCTGGGCAGGCAGCTCATCGCGCAAAAGCTCCACGCACTGCTGCCAAAGTTCCACTGACACGGATATCCCCTAAGTTGAAAGCCGGTGAGGCAAAAACAGCCGCCATTGTAGCGGCGAGCCGTCCACTTATCCACATGTAGCTTGATCACAGGCCAGCCAAAATCAACGTCTTAACAGCAATAAAGGCGACCAATGGTCTGTGCATAAGCTCTGTGGATAAGCGGCCCTGAGATCGTTGCACAAGTGGGGGCGAAAGTCTGTGGGTAACCAGCCTGTGGATAACAGCCCATTCCACACACAGCTTATCCGACAGCGCAGCACAGGCAGAGCACCGTTTCTCCCCCGTGTTGTCATTCTCTGTACATCACGTGGAATATGGCCTAAAGGCAGTTATCCACAGCTGAATGCGTGTCTAGCTTTTATAAGCTTTACAGAAAAGCTTTAAATAACTTCCTTCTTTATTTTTATATCTATCCCATGAGCACTGGAAGCCAAGCGAACAGAAAAGAGCCAATGGCCTGTGGAGATCTAATTAAAGGAAAAGCTGGTTGGAAATTGACCTAGAGGCTTGCTTTCACTAGAATCGCCGGTCTCTTAAAACGGGGGCCATTCCGGCCCGTTGTGGACGAACCAGGTAACAACGCCATGAAACGTACTTTCCAACCAAGCACCATCAAACGCGCCCGCACCCACGGCTTCCGTGCTCGCATGGCTACCAAGAACGGCCGTGCTGTCCTGTCGCGTCGTCGCGCCAAAGGTCGTGCGCGTCTGGCAGTTTGATAATCCGGTACTGGTGGTGAGTCAGGACTTCAGTCGGGAAAAGCGTCTGCTAACCCCCCGGCATTTCAAGGCAGTCTTTGACTCCCCCACCGGCAAGGTTCCGGGGAAAAATCTCCTGCTCCTTGCGCGTAACAACGATCTGGATCACCCCCGAATCGGGTTGGTGATCGGCAAGAAGAGCGTAAAGCTCTCCGTTGAGCGCAATCGCCTCAAGCGTCTGATGCGCGAATCGTTTCGCCTCCACCAGGACACTCTGGTTGGTTGGGATATTGTTATCGTCGCGCGCAAAGGCTTGGGGGATGTAGAAAACCCCGAATTGATTCAGCATTTCGGCAAGCTCTGGAAACGTTTGGCGCGTACCCACAAGCCAGCACCAGCAGTCAGCACCGAAACTGTAGGGGTAGACAGCCTTGATGCGTAAACTGGCCCTCGTTCCGATCCAGTTTTATCGCTATGCCATTAGTCCTCTGATGGCCAACCACTGTCGTTTCTACCCCAGTTGTTCCTGCTACGCGTTAGAGGCCATAGAAAACCATGGTCTTCTGCGCGGTGGCTGGCTGACCTTTCGTCGTTTAGGTCGCTGTCATCCGTGGAATCCCGGTGGTTATGACCCGGTTCCACCTATCCCTACCTCCCGTTCTTCTTCGATGGCCGAGTAATCATGGATATTAAACGCACGATCCTGATCGTCGCCCTGGCAATCGTGTCCTACGTCATGGTTCTTCAGTGGAACCAGGACTATGGCCAGGCTGCCCTGCCGACTCAGAATGTTGCTACCAACCAGGCTGCGCCGGCTATTCCGGACACCCCGCTGGGTAACAATGCGTCCGCGAGTGCCGATGTTCCCAGCGCGAATGGCGAGACAAGCGCCCCTTTAGAAACGCCAGTGGTCACCAACAAAGATCTCATCCACGTCAAAACGGATGTGCTCGACCTGGCTATCGACCCACAAGGTGGTGATATCGCGCAGTTGAAACTGCCGCTGTATCCACGTCGTCAAGACCATCCGGATGTTCCGTTCCAACTGTTCGATAACGGTGGTGAGCGTACTTATCTGGCGCAAAGCGGCCTGACCGGCACCAATGGTCCGGATGCACGTGCTACCGGTCGTCCGATTTACTCGACCGAGCAGAAGACTTATCAACTGGCTGATGGCCAGAACCAGTTGAACGTCGACCTGAAATTCAGCCTCGACGGCGTCAACTACATCAAGCGCTTCAGCTTCACCCGTGGTTTGTACGACTTGAAGGTCACTTACCTGATCGACAACGAAAGCGACAAACCATGGAGCGGCAACCTGTTTGCCCAGCTCAAGCGTGACGCCAGCTCCGATCCTTCTTCCAGCACTGCCACCGGCACCGCGACTTACCTGGGCGCCGCCCTGTGGACAAGTAGCGAACCGTACAAAAAAGTGTCGATGAAAGATATCGACAAGGGCTCGCTGAAAGAAACCGTGCAAGGCGGCTGGGTTGCCTGGCTGCAGCACTACTTCGTGACCGCCTGGATCCCGAACAAGGGTGAGGCCAACCTGGTTCAAACCCGCAAGGACAGCCAGGGTAACTACATCATTGGCTTCACTGGCCCGGCGTTGACCGTCGCACCCGGCGCCAAGGCTGAAACCAGCGCTATCCTGTACGCCGGCCCGAAAAGCCAGGCTGTGCTGAAAGAGTTGTCCCCAGGTCTTGAGCTGACTGTGGATTACGGCTTCCTGTGGTTCATCGCCCAGCCGATTTTCTGGTTGCTGCAACATATCCACAGCATTGTGGGTAACTGGGGCTTCTCGATCATCTTCCTGACCATGCTGATCAAGGGGATTTTCTTCCCGCTGTCGGCAGCCAGCTACAAGTCGATGGCGCGCATGCGTGCGGTGGCTCCGAAACTGGCGGCGCTGAAAGAACAACATGGCGATGACCGGCAGAAAATGTCGCAGGCCATGATGGAGCTGTACAAGAAAGAGAAGATCAACCCGCTGGGTGGATGCTTGCCGATTCTGGTGCAGATGCCGGTGTTCCTGTCGCTGTACTGGGTGCTCCTGGAAAGCGTGGAGATGCGTCAGGCGCCGTTCATCCTGTGGATAACCGACCTGTCGATCAAAGACCCGTTCTTTATCCTGCCGATCATCATGGGCGCGACGATGTTCATCCAGCAGCGCCTGAACCCGACTCCGCCGGATCCGATGCAGGCCAAGGTGATGAAAATGATGCCGATCATCTTCACCTTCTTCTTCCTGTGGTTCCCAGCTGGTCTGGTGCTGTACTGGGTGGTCAACAACGTGTTGTCTATCTCCCAACAGTGGTACATCACACGCAAGATCGAAGCGGCTACCGCAAAAGCCTCTGCGTAACTTACTCTGTGGATAACCACTCAAGACGCCCCCTAGTGGGGCGTTTTGCTTTCTGTCACTTTTGGTCTGGAACCTGTTGATGAGCGCTCCTCGTGAAACCATCGCTGCTGTCGCTACCGCTCAAGGTCGCGGCGGTGTCGGCATCGTTAGAATTTCGGGGCCGCTTGCGAGTGTGGCAGCCAAAGCCATGAGTGGCCGTGAGTTGAAGGCGCGTTATGCGCATTACGGCCCGTTCCTGGATGCTGACGGCAACGTGCTGGACGAGGGGTTGGCGCTTTATTTCCCTGGGCCGAATTCATTCACCGGGGAAGACGTCCTGGAGTTGCAGGGACACGGCGGTCCGGTTGTGTTGGATATGTTGCTGCAACGCTGCCTGCAATTGGGCTGCCGCCTGGCACGTCCAGGGGAATTCAGCGAGCGGGCATTTTTGAATGACAAGCTGGACCTGGCCCAGGCCGAAGCAATTGCCGACCTGATTGAAGCCAGTTCTGCACAAGCGGCACGTAATGCATTGCGCTCCCTGCAGGGTGCGTTCTCCCTGCGTGTGCATAACTTGACCGAGCAGTTGATCAGCCTGCGTATCTACGTCGAGGCGGCGATTGATTTTCCGGAAGAAGAAATCGACTTTCTCGCCGATGGCCACGTACTGGCGATGCTGGATAAAGTTCGCGATGAGTTATCCACAGTGCTGCGTGAAGCCGGGCAGGGGGCCTTGCTGCGAGACGGCATGACCGTTGTGATCGCGGGGCGGCCCAATGCGGGAAAATCCAGCTTGCTCAATGCTCTGGCGGGGCGTGAAGCCGCCATCGTCACTGAGATTGCCGGCACCACACGGGACATCCTGCGCGAACATATCCACATCGACGGCATGCCGTTGCACGTTGTAGACACCGCCGGTTTACGCGACACCGACGACCAGGTGGAAAAGATCGGTGTGGAACGCGCGCTCAAAGCCATCGGCGAAGCGGATCGGGTGCTGTTGGTGGTGGACGCAACGGCGCCCGAGGCTGTGGATCCTTTCGCCCTGTGGCCGGAATTCCTCGAGCACCGGCCGGACCCGGCCAAGGTCACCTTGATTCGCAACAAGGCTGACTTGACGGGAGAGGCCATTGCGCTGGAAACCAGCGCGGATGGCCACGTCACGATCAGCCTGAGTGCGAAGTCGGCCGGTGAAGGCCTGGAACTGCTGCGCGAGCACCTCAAAGCCTGTATGGGCTACGAGCAGACCTCGGAAAGCAGCTTCAGTGCGCGCCGTCGGCATCTGGAGGCGTTGCGCCATGCGAGCGCAGCGTTGGAGCACGGTCGGGCGCAGTTGACCCTGGCGGGCGCCGGGGAGCTGCTGGCGGAAGATCTGCGTCAGGCGCAGCAGCTGTTAGGCGAAATCACCGGCGCGTTCAGCTCCGATGATTTGTTGGGGCGGATCTTTTCCAGCTTCTGCATCGGTAAATAACCGAGTTATCCACAACGTCCTACCAATTGTAAGACACCGTACCGAGCAGGGTACGGCTGTCACCCCAATAGCAGCGGCCCGCATCGTTGCAACCAGATACATATTCCTTGTCGAACAGGTTCTTGGCGTTCACATCTACAGACCAGTGTTTGTCGATCTGATAGCCAACGGCTGCGTCCACCAAGGTGACGCTTCCTGCATCCAACTTTCCATACAGCGTGGGTGCGGTGTAGGAAAAGGTACTGTCGAAATAACGCACGCCACCGCCCAGGGACAAGCCCTTGAGTTGGCCATCGAAGAAGCGGTACTTGCCCCACACTGAGGCCTGGTTACGCGGAACCCCGGTCATCTGGTGGCCCTCGACCAACGACGTCGCCGAATCCTTGGTAATTCTCGCGTCAGTGTAGGTATAGGCTGCGGTGACATTCAGGTTAGGCGTGAGATTGCTGTTGACCTCTACCTCAGCGCCCTTGGCCCGGCTTTCGCCTACCTGGCGATAGCTATTGGTGGTGGCGTCAAGGTAAGTGTCGTCTTCCTTGCGCAAGTCATACACCGACACCGTCATTGCCGTATCCCAGCCGATCGGCTCGTACTTCACGCCCACTTCGTACTGGCTGCTGGTGATCGGTTTCAAGGGCGAGCCGGCGTTGGAGATCTGCTGCACGGGGACAAAGGCAGTGGAGTAGCTGACATACGGCGTCAGGCCGTTGTCGAACTGGTACATCACCCCGCCCTGATAGGTGAACTTGCGGTCTTCGGACCCGGTATTGCCAGCCTTGTTCACCTTGTCACGGAAATCGCTGTCGACCCAGTCCTGACGGCCGCCGAGCAGGAACAGCCAGTGATCGTATTTGCTCTGGATCTGTGCATAAACGCCTTTCATCTGCTGCTCGAGCAGGGTGTTTTGCACCGCCACCGGCGTCAACGGGTCACGCAGGTACACCGGGTTATACACATTGATGGTGCCGGCAAACCCCGCGTCCCAATCCTGATTGAACGAGGTGCGGTCATAACTGGCGCCAAACAGCACCGTGTTTTCCAGGCCACCGACCTGGAATTTGCCTTCCAGCTGGTTATCCAGCGAATAGACCATCGACTTGTTGTAGCGGTCATAGGCGGTCATGTTCAGTTGAGTGCCAAAGCCGCGGTTATTCAGGGCACTGGGCCAGGTTTCATGGCGGTTGATGCGAGACTGCATGTAGCGCGAGTTCTGACGGAACTGCCAGTCATCGTTGAAGCTGTGGCTGAACTCGTAACCGGTACTCCAGGTTTCGCGTTCGAACGTATTCCAATCCGGGTCGCCGAGCATGGTGTGCTTGGAGAGCTTGCCATTGGGGTTTGCAAGCAAGGTGCCGGCAGCCGGTAGGCCGAGTTCCAAATTAGTGTGGTCTTTCTGGTAATTGGCCAACAGGGTGAGGGTGTTGTAGTCGTCGAAATTCAGGGTCAGTGATGGCGCGATGTACAGGCGATCGTCTGGCACATGGTCGGTCTGCGTATCGGATTTGCGACCGAGCATCACAACCCGGCCGAGGATATTGCCGCTGTCATTGAGCGGCCCAGAGATATCCACACCCAACTGACGCCGATTATTGGAGCCATAACCCAACTGCACTTCACCTTGTGGCGTAGCAGTAGGGTGTTTGCTTACCAGATTCACCAGACCGCCAGGCGCATTTTCACCGTAGAGCAGGGAAGAGGGGCCGCGGAAGATTTCGACCCGCTCCAGGCCATAGGGCTCACTGGTAGTGTCGTACCGATTACCTTGTACGCGCAGGCCATCTCGCAGCAGGCCGTAGCCGTAATCCGTGGCATTGAAACCGCGAATGAAGAACAGATCGCCCGCCAGCCCATCACCTGCGGCAAAGGGAGGCGCAAAGATACCGGGCACGTAACCCAACACTTCGGTCAGGGTTTGCGACTTCTGGTCCTTGATACGCTGGCCGGTGACGACCGATACCGAACGTGGTGTTTCCGACAGCGGCGTACTGGTCTTTGTACCGACCCTGCTGTTCTGCGCCTTGTAGCCCACATCCCCAGCAATCTCCTGATTGAAACCGCCCTGTTGATAAGTGCTGACTGTGGTGGGCGCGAGGGTGAGTTCGCCGGTGGAAGCGGCCTGCAGGACATAACTGCCAGGCGCCTGGACTACCGCCTGTAAACCGGAGTTTTGCAGCAGCAGCGCAAAACCCTGGTCCACGGAGTAGTCACCTTCCAAGCCTGCTGTGTTTAAACGTGTGGTTTGTTGAGGTGAAAAAGACAGGATCACATTCGCCTTGGCGGCAAATTGGCTCAAGGCGTTATCCAGGGGGCCGGCCGCAATAACGTAGTGTTGCACCGCGCTGGCGGCCAGGGCGCCCGTGGATAACAACACACCGACAGTGGTGGCCGTGCCGAGCAGCAGGCTGCATGTCATACCGTGGTAGGAAAGTCGCTGGCGGAGCTTGGTGGGAACGCGCATAGGTGAGTAAGCCCTGAAGGTGGCATCGTGATTACCTGTAGGGCCGTGTCAGGTAAAAAAAAGATAACCCCGCGTGCAGATATTTTTTCGATCAACCGATTCGCTTCACCGAAACCCAATAGCGAGTGAAGTATTTCACCTGAATCGGCAGGGTGGCCTGCAGATTGGCCAGCACTGCGTCGGTGGAATCCAGGCGAAAGATCCCGGAAACACGCAGATGTGCCGAGGCCAGGTCGCATTGCAGGACACCTGGGCGATAGCGGGCGAGCTCTTCGATAACATCACCGAGGCGTGCATCCAATACGATCAGTTGGCCATCGACCCAGGCGGCCTGGGATGTGCGGTAAACGGTGTTTGGCTGCACTTTTTGGCGATCGAAGTCTGCGCTTTCGCCGGCACTGAGCAGCCGGGCCTGGAGGGGCTGGTCACCAGGCGACACATTCACCCGATCCTCCAGAACGCTAACGCGGGTTGAGTCCTGCAACTGGCGTACGGTAAACCGAGTACCCAATGCCTGGACGCGGCCTTGGCGGGTTTCGACATAAAAGGGCGTCTGCACACCCAGCTTGCCGGTGTGAATAAGTACTTCACCTTCGCGCAAGCGGATCAAACGCTGGCGCTCATCAAATAGCACATCAATCGCCGTGCCGGTATTCAGGTCAATCCGCGTGCCGTCGGCCAATTCGATACGCCGGCGTTCACCTACGACCGTGCGGTAATCGGCCCACAGATTACCCAGGGGCGTGTGTTGCTGAACATTCCAACCCAGGTACCCGGTGCCGCCCAGCACCAACATCCACTTGAGTACCTGGCGACGTTGCTGTGTGGCCGACAATGCGCGGCGGGTGAAATCCGGAGGCAGGGCGCCGAGACTGCGCTGCAACTGTTCCATCTGATTCCATGCGGCCTGATGGGAGGGATCGCCGTTGAGCCATTGTTGCCAGGCTTGGCGCTCATCGGCGGTAGGCGTCTGGGATTGAAACTGTACGTACCAACTGGCAGCAGCCTCAAAGGTTTTGCGATCGGGCGCCGCCATTACAGGCTGGCCATGATCAGTGAGCATTCAGTCAATACACGGATCATGTGCTTCTTCACCGTGGTCAGTGAAACCTGAAGCTGATCGGCAATCTGTTGATAAGTCAGCCCCTCGACCTGGGACAGCATGAATATCCGCCGCGCTCGCTCGCCGAGTGCAGACAAGGCTTTATCCACAGCCACCAACGTCTCGATGATGATGGCTTTGTCTTCTTCACTGATGGTTATGGCTTCAGGCCGTTCGGCCAGGGTCTGTTTGTAGGCCTGTTCGATGGCGTTTCGACGGTAACGATCAATCACCAGGCCTCTGGCGATGGTCGCCAGGTAGTCACGTGGTTCAACGATCTGTGCCGCATGCCGCCCGCCCAGAATGCGCACGAACGTATCGTGCGCCACATCGGCCGCATCACAGGCGTTATGTAGCTTCCCTTTGAGCCACCCGCGCAGCCAGGAGTGGTGCTGCTCATAAATGTACTGGACCGCAGCCGTGTGTGAAGAAGAGGACATAGGGCATGACAAGGTAGGTTAATGATAATCGCTATTATTAACTGCCCCGCCGTTTTCTCACAACAGATCTCTTTTTGCTGTGCTCACCATCGAGTGAAAGGTTTCGGTTGGCGTTGTGGCGGACTGAAGACAGACAGATTTGCCGATTTCTGTGGATTAAGCTCTGTGAATAACCGTCCCTGTGCCCAGTTGATAACAGGCCCTGAAACCTGAGTAAAAATGCCTCTGTGGATAACCACCTGTTTAATCCACAGGCTTAAAGGACTTATCCAAGGGCCTCGTTGGCACATGACCACAGACTTTTGAATCTCTGTACACGCCGTAAATAAAGGCCTGTGTAGATCTATCCACAGAAAGTGTGCTCAGTAGAAATAAACATAAAAACAAAGATTTAATAAATTTCTCTCTTTTAATTTCTATTGTCTGTGATTCATCCACAGCTGGTTAAATTTTGTGCAAAGGGTTCTTTAGGAAGGGCTAAGTCCCTATACTTGCCGCCAAAGCTCTAAAACTCTTTCAACAATCAATTCCTGATTACCTACATAAGCAGGCACGAGGTGCGTGGTGGATTTCCCTTCCCGTTTTGAAGTGATCGTCATCGGCGGCGGTCATGCCGGTACCGAGGCAGCACTGGCGTCAGCACGAATGGGCGTAAAAACCCTGTTGTTGACGCATAACGTGGAAACCCTCGGCGCCATGAGTTGCAACCCCGCCATCGGTGGGATCGGTAAAAGCCATCTGGTCAAGGAAATCGACGCCCTTGGCGGCGTGATGGCCATGGCTACCGATAAAGGTGGCATCCAATTTCGCGTGCTCAACAGCCGCAAAGGCCCGGCCGTAAGGGCTACCCGGGCTCAGGCCGACCGCATCCTGTACAAGGCTGCAGTCCGCGAAACCCTGGAAAACCAACCGAACCTGTGGATATTTCAACAAGCAGCAGATGACCTGATCGTCGAACAGGACCAGGTGCGCGGAGTTGTCACCCAAATGGGTCTGCGTTTCTTCGCAGAATCCGTGGTGTTGACCACCGGTACATTCCTCGGCGGACTTATCCACATTGGTATGCAGAACTATTCCGGTGGCCGTGCCGGTGATCCGCCGTCCATTGCCCTGGCAAAGCGTCTGCGTGAACTGCCGCTGCGTGTCGGTCGGCTGAAAACCGGGACCCCGCCGCGTATTGACGGGCGTTCCGTAGATTTCTCGGTGATGACCGAGCAAGCAGGCGATACACCGATCCCGGTCATGTCGTTCATGGGCTCCAAGGAACAGCATCCGAAACAGGTGAGCTGCTGGATCACCCACACCAATGCGCGCACCCACGAAATCATTGCCGCGAACCTCGACCGTTCGCCGATGTACTCCGGGGTGATCGAAGGCATCGGCCCGCGTTATTGCCCGTCGATCGAAGACAAGATCCACCGCTTTGCCGACAAGGAAAGCCACCAGGTTTTTATCGAGCCCGAAGGCTTGACCACTCATGAGCTGTACCCGAACGGTATCTCCACTTCCCTGCCGTTTGACGTGCAAATCCAGATCGTGCAATCGATTCGCGGCATGGAAAACGCGCACATCGTGCGTCCGGGCTACGCCATCGAGTACGACTACTTCGACCCGCGTGACCTCAAGTACAGCCTGGAAACCAAAGTGATCGGCGGTTTGTTCTTTGCCGGGCAAATCAACGGCACCACCGGTTACGAAGAAGCAGGTGCCCAAGGTTTGCTGGCCGGAACCAATGCTGCACTGCGCGCGCAGGGCAAAGACAGCTGGTGCCCGCGTCGCGATGAGGCGTACATCGGTGTGTTGGTCGACGACCTGATTACCCTGGGTACCCAGGAACCGTACCGGATGTTCACATCCCGGGCGGAATACCGCTTGATCCTGCGCGAAGACAACGCCGACCTGCGTCTGACCGAGAAAGGTCGCGAACTGGGCCTGGTCGACGACGCACGGTGGGCTGCCTTCTGCAAAAAACGCGAAAGCATCGCGTTGGAAGAACAGCGGCTGAAAAGCACTTGGGTCCGCCCGGGCACCGAACAGGGCGATGCGATTGCCGAAAAATTCGGCACGCCGTTGACCCACGAATACAACTTGCTCAACCTGCTGTCGCGTCCGGAAATCGACTACGCTGGTCTGGTCGAAGTGACCGGGCAGGGTGCAGAAGACCCGCAGGTTGCCGAGCAGGTCGAAATCAAGACCAAATACGCCGGTTACATTGACCGCCAGCAGGATGAAATCGCCCGCCTGCGCGCCAGTGAAGACACCAAGCTGCCTGTGGATATCGACTACACCGGGATTTCCGGGTTGTCGAAAGAAATCCAGAGCAAGCTGGGGATAACTCGTCCGGAGACGCTGGGCCAGGCTTCCCGGATCCCCGGTGTCACCCCGGCAGCGATTTCGCTGCTGATGATTCATTTGAAAAAACGCGGCGCGGGCCGTCAGTTGGAGCAAAGCGCTTGAGTTCGTTGGTCACCTCGCAACACGCCGAAGAGTTATCCACAGGTGCGCGCCAGTTGGGCGTCGACCTGACCCCGGCCCAGCACGAATTGCTGTTGGGCTACCTGGCCCTGTTGATCAAATGGAACAAGGCTTACAACTTGACCGCGGTGCGTGATCCCAACGAAATGGTGTCCCGTCACTTGCTCGACAGCTTGAGCGTGATGCCATTCATCGAAAACGGTCGCTGGCTCGACGTCGGCAGTGGGGGCGGCATGCCAGGCATCCCACTGGCCATTCTGTTTCCCGAGTCGCAAGTGACCTGCCTGGACAGCAACGGCAAGAAGACCCGCTTCCTGACCCAGGTCAAACTCGAACTCAAGCTGGATAACCTGCAAGTTATCCACAGTCGCGTCGAAGCCTTCACGCCTGAACAGCCATTCAACGGAATCGTTTCCCGGGCGTTCAGCAGCATGGAGAACTTCAGCAACTGGACCCGCCATCTGGGCGACCGCGACACCCGCTGGCTGGCAATGAAGGGCGTCCATCCAAGCGATGAGCTGTTAGCATTGCCGGCAGACTTCCACCTCGATAGCGAACACGCCTTGGCCGTACCCGGTTGCCAAGGCCAACGCCATCTGCTGATACTGCGCCGCACGGCATGATTGGGAACACAAGCAAGAATGGCTAAGGTATTCGCGATAGCGAACCAGAAAGGTGGCGTGGGCAAAACCACCACCTGCATCAACCTCGCAGCATCCCTGGTCGCAACCAAGCGCCGGGTGCTGTTGATCGATCTCGATCCACAGGGCAACGCCACCATGGGGAGCGGTGTGGATAAACACGGCCTGGAAAACTCGGTCTACGACTTGCTGATTGGCGAGTGCGACCTGGCCCAGGCCATGCACTACTCCGAACATGGTGGTTATCAACTGCTGCCGGCCAATCGCGATTTGACTGCGGCGGAAGTGGTGCTGCTGGAAATGCAGATGAAAGAAAGCCGCCTGCGCAGCGCCCTGGCGCCAATCCGCGAGAATTACGACTACATCCTGATCGACTGCCCACCGTCGCTGTCGATGCTGACGCTGAACGCGCTGGTGGCCGCCGATGGGGTGATTATCCCCATGCAGTGCGAGTACTACGCGTTGGAAGGGTTGAGCGACCTTGTGGATAACATCAAGCGCATCGCCGAATTGCTCAACCCGAACCTGCAGATCGAAGGCTTGCTGCGGACCATGTTCGATCCGCGCCTGAGCCTGATGAACGATGTATCGGCGCAGCTCAAGGAACACTTCGGTGACCAGCTGTACGACACGGTGATCCCGCGCAACATCCGTTTGGCCGAAGCCCCGAGCTACGGCATGCCGGCTTTGGCCTATGACAAACAATCCCGTGGTGCCATTGCCTACCTGGCGCTGGCCGGCGAGATGGTTCGCCGTCAGCGCCGCAATTCACGCACCGCTGCAGCCCAGCCAACTTAAGGAATCCCCATGGCCGTCAAGAAACGAGGTCTCGGACGTGGACTGGATGCACTGTTGAGTGGTCCGACCGTCACATCGCTTGAAGAACAGGCGGTGCAGGCCGACGAGCGCGAGCTGCAACACCTGCCGCTGGACCTGATCCAGCGCGGCAAATACCAGCCACGCCGGGACATGGACCCCCAGGCGCTGGAAGAACTGGCCAATTCGATCAAGGCCCAAGGTGTGATGCAACCGATCGTGGTGCGTCCGATTGGCGGCGGCCGTTTTGAAATCATCGCTGGTGAACGCCGCTGGCGCGCGAGCCAGCAGGCCGGCAAGGAAACCATCCCGGCGATGGTGCGCGATGTACCGGATGAAACCGCCATCGCCATGGCGTTGATCGAGAATATCCAGCGCGAAGACCTCAACCCGATCGAAGAAGCCATTGCCCTGCAGCGCTTGCAGCAGGAATTCCAGTTGACCCAGCAACAAGTGGCCGAGGCGGTGGGTAAATCCCGTGTGACCGTGTCCAACTTGCTGCGTCTGATCGCGTTGCCGGAAGTCATCAAGACCATGTTGTCCCACGGCGACCTGGAAATGGGTCACGCCCGTGCATTGCTCGGTTTGCCGGAAAATCAACAGGTTGAAGGGGCGCGACACGTTGTCGCACGGGGGCTCACCGTTCGTCAGACCGAGGCCCTGGTTCGCCAATGGCTCAGCGGCAAACCTGCACCGGTCGAAACGGCCAAACCTGATCCGGATATCGCCCGCCTCGAGCAGCGCCTGGCCGAGCGCCTGGGCTCTGCGGTGCAAATCCGCCACGGGAAGAAAGGCAAAGGCCAATTGGTTATCGGATATAACTCCCTCGATGAGCTTCAGGGCGTCCTTGCCCACATCCGCTGAAACATTTGCTTATGTAGCGCGTGATCGGAAATCACTACCCGGCAGTTGAATAGGGGCAGAACCGCCCCTATACTCTGCGCGCATTTTGTCGGCACAAATTATGCCAAGTTATTGATTTCCGGCAGCCGACCATTGAGGAGCAAGAGTGATGGAAACCCGCACGCCAAACACGTTGCCGTTCCATCGCTTGGCCGTTTTTCCGGTTTTATTGGCTCAATTTGTCATCTTGCTGATCGCCGCATTGGCGCTTTGGTACTGGCATGGAGTCGTAGCCGGATATTCAGGACTCTGCGGAGGCCTGATAGCCTTGCTGCCCAATATGTATTTCGCTCACAGGGCCTTTCGGTTTTCCGGCGCCCGAGCAGCCCAGGCTATCGTCCGGTCATTTTATGCCGGCGAGGCAGGGAAACTGATTTTGACGGCAGTGCTGTTTGCACTGACCTTTGCAGGTGTGAAGCCATTGGCGCCGCTGGCTGTATTCGGCGTCTTCGTGTTGACCCAACTGGTCAGCTGGTTCGCTCCCCTGCTAATGAAAACAAGACTTTCGAAACCTTAGGGCGTTTGAGGCAACCATGGCAGAAACAACCGCTTCGGGCTATATCCAGCACCACTTGCAGAACCTGACCTTCGGTCAGCTTCCTAATGGCGGCTGGGGCTTTGCCCACTCCGCAGCAGAGGCCAAAGAAATGGGCTTCTGGGCCTTCCACCTGGATACTCTGGGCTGGTCGGTCGCATTGGGTCTGATCTTCGTCCTGATTTTCCGCATGGCGGCAAAGAAGGCGACTTCCGGTCAGCCAGGTGCTTTGCAGAACTTCGTTGAAGTACTGGTCGAATTCGTCGATGGCAGCGTGAAAGACAGCTTCCATGGTCGCAGCCCGGTGATCGCACCGCTGGCACTGACTATCTTCGTCTGGGTGTTCCTGATGAACGCCGTCGACCTGATCCCGGTCGACTGGATTCCTCAGCTGGCCATCCTGATCTCCGGCGATCACCACATTCCATTCCGTGCGGTTTCCACCACGGACCCTAACGCCACCCTGGGCATGGCCCTGTCGGTGTTCGCGTTGATCATTTTCTACAGCATCAAGGTCAAGGGCATCGGCGGTTTCATCGGCGAACTGACCCTGCACCCGTTCGGCAGCAAGAACATCTTCGTTCAAGCCCTGCTGATCCCGGTGAACTTCCTGCTGGAGTTCGTGACCCTGGTCGCCAAGCCTATCTCCCTGGCCCTGCGACTGTTCGGCAACATGTATGCCGGCGAGCTGGTGTTCATTCTGATCGCTGTGATGTTCGGCAGTGGTCTGCTCTGGCTTAGCGGCCTGGGCGTGGTTCTGCAGTGGGCGTGGGCTGTGTTCCACATCCTGATCATCACCCTGCAGGCCTTCATCTTCATGATGCTGACCATCGTCTACCTGTCGATGGCGCACGAAGAGAACCATTAAGACCAGTCTCGACTAGTCTGATGTCCTTCCCGGTGAAACGGGAAGGTAGGCCCTACCGGGCTATGAAACGATTTGTTTTACCGCTTTAAAATCTAAAAAACCTAAACCATACGACGTAAAAGTCGGGAGGAAAGATGGAAACTGTAGTTGGTCTAACCGCTATCGCTGTTGCACTGTTGATCGGCCTGGGCGCCCTGGGTACTGCCATTGGTTTCGGCCTGCTGGGCGGCAAATTCCTGGAAGGCGCAGCGCGTCAGCCAGAAATGGTCCCAATGCTGCAAGTTAAAATGTTCATCGTCGCCGGCCTGCTCGACGCCGTGACCATGATCGGCGTTGGTATCGCTCTGTTCTTCACCTTCGCGAACCCCTTCGTTGGTCAACTCGCTGGCTAATCACTCGAATTTTTCGAGTTGATTGGAGTGATGGACAACGAATGAGCGAGGTGTTGGCGTGAACATTAATGCAACCCTGATTGGCCAATCCGTTGCGTTCTTCATTTTTGTAGTGTTTTGCATGAAGTTCGTGTGGCCTCCGGTCATCGCGGCTTTGCACGAACGTCAGAAGAAGATCGCTGATGGCTTGGACGCTGCCAACCGTGCAGCTCGCGACCTGGAGTTGGCCCAAGAGAAAGCGGGTCATCAACTGCGCGATGCTAAGGCACAGGCAGCTGAAATCATTGAGCAAGCCAAGAAACGCGGTAACCAGATCGTCGAAGAGGCTGTTGAAAAAGCCCGCGTCGAAGCTGACCGTGTGAAGGCTTCGGCTCATGCCGAGATCGAACAGGAACTGAACGGCGTCAAAGACGCGCTGCGTGCCCAACTGGGTGCTCTGGCGGTCGGCGGTGCTGAGAAGATCCTCGGTGCCACAATCGATCAAAACGCGCACGCGGAGCTGGTTAACAAACTGGCTGCTGAAATTTAAGCGAGGGCGATCATGGCAGAACTGACCACGTTGGCCCGACCTTACGCTAAGGCAGCCTTCGAGCACGCCCAGGCCCACCAGCAGCTGGCCTCTTGGTCAGCCATGCTCGGCCTGGCTGCAGCAGTGTCGCAAGACGACACCATGCAGCGCGTGCTCAAGGCCCCGCGCCTGACGAGCGCAGACAAGGCCGCCACTTTTATTGAAGTGTGCGGCGACAAGTTTGATGTGAAAGTGCAGAACTTCATTCACGTCATTGCCGAAAACGACCGTCTCCCGCTGTTGCCGGAGATCGCCGCTCTGTTCGACCTGTACAAGGCCGAAGCAGAGAAGTCGGTAGACGTTGAAGTGACCAGTGCTTTTGCATTGAACCAAGAACAGCAAGACAAACTCGCCAAGGTTCTCAGTGCACGACTCAATCGGGAAGTGCGCCTGCAAGCTTCGGAGGACGCATCCCTGATTGGTGGTGTTGTTATCCGTGCCGGCGACCTGGTTATCGATGGCTCGATTCGCGGAAAAATCGCGAAACTTGCCGAAGCATTGAAATCTTGAGTTTGAAGGGGCAGCAGAGCAATGCAGCAACTCAATCCTTCCGAAATAAGTGAAATTATCAAGGGCCGCATCGACAAGCTCGATGTGACCTCCCAAGCCCGTAACGAAGGCACTGTCGTCAGCGTATCTGACGGCATCGTGCGGATTCACGGTCTGGCCGACGTCATGTACGGCGAGATGATCGAGTTTCCGGGCGGCGTCTACGGTATGGCCCTCAACCTGGAGCAAGACTCCGTAGGTGCCGTTGTATTGGGCGCTTACACCAGTCTGGCTGAAGGCATGAGCGCCAAGTGCACAGGCCGCATCCTGGAAGTTCCGGTTGGTAAGGAACTGCTGGGTCGCGTAGTCGACGCACTGGGTAACCCTGTTGACGGTAAAGGTCCACTGGGCAACACCGAGACCGACGCGGTCGAGAAAGTTGCTCCAGGCGTGATCTGGCGTAAGTCGGTAGACCAGCCTGTACAGACTGGCTACAAGGCTGTCGATGCCATGATCCCAGTCGGCCGTGGCCAGCGTGAGCTGATCATCGGTGACCGTCAGATCGGTAAGACCGCTCTGGCGATCGACGCGATCATCAACCAGAAGAACAGCGGCATTTTCTGCGTCTACGTAGCTATCGGTCAGAAACAATCGACCATTGCCAACGTGGTTCGCAAGCTGGAAGAAAACGGCGCCCTGGCCAACACGATCATCGTGGCTGCCAGTGCTTCGGAATCTCCTGCGCTGCAATTCCTGGCACCGTACTCCGGTTGCACCATGGGTGAATTCTTCCGCGACCGCGGTGAAGACGCGCTGATCGTTTATGACGATCTGTCCAAGCAAGCAGTGGCTTACCGCCAGATTTCCCTGCTGCTGCGCCGTCCACCAGGCCGTGAAGCCTACCCAGGCGACGTGTTCTATCTCCACTCCCGTCTGCTGGAGCGCGCATCCCGCGTTTCGGAAGAGTACGTAGAGAAGTTCACCAACGGCGCAGTGACCGGCAAAACCGGTTCCCTGACCGCACTGCCGATCATCGAAACCCAGGCTGGCGACGTTTCCGCGTTCGTTCCGACCAACGTGATTTCCATCACCGACGGTCAGATCTTCCTGGAATCGGCCATGTTCAACTCGGGCATCCGCCCTGCAGTGAACGCCGGTGTTTCGGTATCCCGTGTGGGTGGTGCCGCTCAGACCAAGATCATCAAGAAGCTGTCCGGTGGTATCCGTACCGCTCTGGCTCAGTACCGTGAACTGGCGGCATTCGCCCAGTTCGCTTCTGACCTGGACGAAGCGACCCGTAAGCAACTTGAGCATGGTCAGCGCGTTACCGAGCTGATGAAGCAGAAGCAATACGCCCCTATGTCGATCGCTGACATGGCGTTGTCGCTGTATGCCGCTGAGCGTGGGTTCCTGACCGACGTTGAAATCGCCAAGGTCGGCAGCTTTGAACAAGCGCTGATTGCTTACTTCAACCGCGATCACGCCGAATTGATGGCGAAGATCAACGTGAAGGGTGACTTCAATGACGATATCGACGCTGGCATGAAAGCCGGTATCGAGAAGTTCAAGGCCACCCAAACCTGGTAAGCCGCAGCGGGAGCCGCAAGGCTCCCGCTTGCTAACCTGATAGGTGTTACATGGCAGGCGCAAAAGAGATTCGCAGTAAGATTGCGAGCATCAAAAGCACGCAAAAAATTACCAGCGCCATGGAAAAAGTGGCGGTCAGCAAAATGCGCAAGGCACAAATGCGCATGGCTGCTAGCCGTCCTTATGCGGAGCGTATCCGCCAGGTAATTGGGCATCTGGCCAACGCCAACCCGGAATACCGCCACCCGTTCATGATCGACCGCGCAGTCAAGCGTGTGGGTTATGTGGTTGTGAGCAGTGACCGTGGTTTGTGCGGTGGTCTGAATACCAACCTGTTCAAGGCCCTGGTCAAGGACATGGCGGTAAACCGCGAAAACGGCGTCGAGATCGATCTGTGTGTCGTTGGTAGCAAGGGTGCGGCCTTTTTCCGCAACTTCGGCGGTAACGTCGTTGCAGCTATCAGCCACCTGGGTGAAGAGCCGTCGATCAATGATTTGATCGGCAGTGTGAAGGTGATGCTGGATGCGTACCTGGAAGGCCGGATTGACCGCCTGTCCGTGGTATCCAACAAGTTCATCAACACCATGACCCAGCAGCCAACCGTGGAGCAATTGATTCCACTGGTGGCGACTCCGGATCAGGAACTCAAGCACCACTGGGACTACCTCTACGAACCGGACGCCAAAGAGCTGCTTGACGGCTTGATGGTGCGCTACGTGGAGTCGCAGGTGTACCAGGCGGTGGTCGAGAACAACGCAGCTGAACAAGCGGCGCGGATGATCGCGATGAAAAACGCTACCGATAACGCCGGTGATCTGATCAGCGATTTGCAGCTGATCTACAACAAGGCGCGTCAGGCTGCGATCACCCAAGAGATCTCGGAAATCGTCGGCGGCGCTGCCGCGGTTTAACGGTTCAAATATTCAGAGGATCCAGCTATGAGTAGCGGACGTATCGTTCAAATCATCGGCGCCGTTATCGACGTGGAATTTCCACGCGACAGCGTACCGAGCATCTACAACGCGCTGAAAGTACAAGGCGCGGAAACTACTCTGGAAGTTCAGCAGCAGCTGGGCGACGGCGTAGTTCGTACCATTGCGATGGGTTCCACCGAAGGCTTGAAGCGCGGTCTGGACGTTGTCGACACTGGCGCTGCCATCTCCGTACCGGTCGGTAAAGCGACCCTGGGCCGGATCATGGACGTACTGGGCAACCCGATTGACGAAGCTGGCCCGATCGACACCGAAGAGCGCTGGGGCATTCACCGTCCAGCACCTTCGTTCGCCGAACAAGCTGGCGGCAACGACCTGCTGGAAACCGGCATCAAGGTTATCGACCTGGTTTGCCCGTTCGCCAAGGGCGGTAAAGTGGGTCTGTTCGGTGGTGCCGGTGTAGGCAAGACCGTAAACATGATGGAACTGATCCGTAACATCGCCATCGAGCACAGCGGTTATTCCGTGTTCGCCGGTGTGGGTGAGCGTACTCGTGAGGGTAACGACTTCTACCACGAGATGAAGGACTCCAACGTTCTGGACAAAGTGGCACTGGTTTACGGTCAGATGAACGAGCCGCCGGGAAACCGTCTGCGCGTAGCACTGACTGGCCTGACCATGGCCGAGAAGTTCCGTGACGAAGGTAACGACGTTCTGCTGTTCGTCGACAACATCTACCGTTACACCCTGGCCGGTACTGAAGTATCCGCACTGCTGGGCCGTATGCCTTCGGCAGTAGGTTACCAGCCGACCCTGGCTGAAGAGATGGGCGTTCTGCAAGAACGTATCACTTCGACCAAGGAAGGTTCGATCACTTCGATCCAAGCGGTATACGTACCTGCGGATGACTTGACCGACCCGTCGCCAGCGACCACCTTTGCCCACTTGGACGCCACCGTCGTACTGTCCCGTGACATCGCTTCCCTGGGTATCTACCCAGCGGTCGATCCACTCGACTCGACTTCGCGCCAGCTGGACCCGAACGTGATCGGCCAGGAGCATTACGACACCGCTCGCGGCGTTCAGTACGTGCTGCAGCGTTACAAAGAACTGAAGGACATCATTGCGATCCTGGGTATGGACGAGCTGTCGGAAACCGATAAGCAGTTGGTATCCCGCGCTCGTAAGATCCAGCGCTTCTTGTCGCAGCCGTTCTTCGTGGCTGAAGTCTTCACCGGTGCATCGGGTAAATACGTTTCCCTGAAAGACACCATTGCTGGCTTCAAAGGCATCCTCAACGGTGACTACGACCACCTGCCAGAACAAGCGTTCTACATGGTCGGCGGCATCGAAGAAGCGATCGAGAAAGCCAAGAAACTGTAATCCAGGCGCCCGGAAACGGGCGCTCATCAGGTTGAGGCAATCAGATGGCTATGACAGTCCATTGCGATATCGTCAGCGCGGAAGGGGAAATCTTCTCCGGTCTGGTAGAGATGGTGATTGCACACGGCGAACTCGGTGACCTTGGCATTGCCATGGGCCACGCGCCGTTGATCACCAGCTTGAAGCCAGGTCCGATCACGCTGACCAAGCAGGGCGGGGAAAAGGAGGTGTTTTACATCTCTGGTGGTTTCCTCGAGGTTCAGCCGAACATGGTCAAGGTACTTGCCGACACCGTGCAACGTGCTGGCGACCTGGATGAAGCCTCCGCTCAGGAAGCCGTCAAGGCTGCCGAGAAGGCCCTGAACGAAAAGGGTGCGGACTTCGACTACAGCGCTGCTGCTGTACGTCTGGCCGAGGCTGCAGCCCAGCTGCGCACGCTCCAGCAGTTGCGCAAGAAGTAAGCGGCCTAGCCGTCGTACATCATGCGCGATTGATTAAAAAGGGTAGCCTCGGCTACCCTTTTTCTTTTTCAGCAAAACACTTCTCTGGTCTGAAGCCGGACCGCCCAGGATTGGTAGCCACTCATGTCTCTTGAAATCGTTATTCTCGCCGCAGGCCAGGGCACCCGCATGCGTTCGGCCCTGCCCAAGGTGCTGCACCCGGTTGCCGGCAATTCCATGCTGGGCCATGTTATCCACAGCGCCCGGCAACTGGACCCCCAGCGCATTCACGTAGTGATCGGTCACGGTGCCGATGTGGTGCGTGAGCGTCTCGCCGCAGACGACTTGAATTTCGTTCTACAAGACAAGCAACTCGGTACCGGCCACGCCACCGCGCAGGCCGTGCCCTTCATCACGGCGGACACCGTGCTGATCCTGTATGGCGATGTGCCGCTGATCGAAGTCGAAACGCTGCAACGCCTGCTCAAGCATGTAGTCCCAGGCCAGATGGGCCTGTTGACCGTTGAACTGGAAGACCCCACTGGCTACGGACGCATTGTGCGCAACGCCGATGGCAAGGTTGCCGCTATCGTTGAACACAAGGATGCCAGCGAAGCCCAGCGCGCTATTACCGAAGGCAATACAGGGATCCTGGCAGTGCCTGCCAACAAGCTCGCCGACTGGATGAGCCGCCTGTCCAACAACAACGCCCAGGGCGAGTACTACCTCACTGACGTCATTGAAATGGCCGTGAGCGATGGCCTGCTGGTCGCCACCGAGCAGCCCCACGACCCGATGGAAGTGCAGGGCGCCAACGATCGCAAGCAACTGGCCGAGCTGGAGCGTCATTACCAACTGCGCGAAGGCCGCCGCCTGATGGCCCAGGGCGTGACCCTGCGCGACCCGGCACGCTTCGATGTACGCGGTGAGGTCACCGTCGGCCGCGACGTGCTGATCGATATCAACGTGATCCTCGAAGGCCGTGTGGTCATCGAAGATGACGTGGTGATCGGCCCGAACTGCGTGATCAAGGACAGCACCCTGCGCAAGGGCGTGGTGGTCAAGGCCAACACTCATATCGACGGTGCCGTGATGGGCGAGGGCAGTGACGCTGGCCCGTTTGCGCGGTTGCGTCCAGGTAGCGTGCTGGGCGCCAAGGCCCATGTGGGCAACTTTGTCGAATTGAAGAACGCCAAGTTGGACGCCGAAGCAAAAGTCGGCCACTTGACCTACTTGGGTGACGCCACCGTAGGCGCGCGAACCAACATCGGCGCGGGCACCATCACGTGTAACTATGACGGCGCCAATAAGCACCAGACCACCATTGGGGCGGACGTGTTTATCGGTTCCAATAATTCGTTGGTGGCCCCGGTTACCCTCGACGATGGCGCCAGCACAGCCGCCGGCTCAACCATCAACCAGGATGTGGATAAGTCTCAACTGGCGGTAGCCCGCGCCCGCCAACGCAACATCGACGGCTGGAAACGCCCGGTCAAAATCAAAAAGACCTGAGTTATCCACAGCTCTTCAGCGACAAGTATTCAATGTGGGAGGGGGCAAGCCCCCTCCCACATTTGCTCTGTGTCGTATGAAAATTTGCTGCTTTCCGCTTGACGATCTTTCGGCAATAGGTTTTGATTGCCTTCGTTATCTTTCGAAACGAAACTTATCATCACCATGTCGAAACGAAATACACCCCAACGACGCCACAACATCCTGACCTTGCTCAACGAACAGGGCGAAGTCAGCGTGGACGAGTTGGCCAAGCGTTTCGAAACGTCGGAAGTTACGATCCGTAAAGATCTGGCTGCCCTGGAAAGCAACGGCCTGCTGCTGCGTCGCTACGGCGGCGCGATCACCATGCCCCAGGAACTGGTGGGCGACGCCACCCAACCTATCTCGGTGTACAAGCGCGCCATCGCCCGTGCGGCTGTGATGCGCCTGCGCGAACACGCCCGCATCATTATCGACAGCGGCAGCACCACCGCCGCGATGATCCCTGAACTGGGCCACCAGCCCGGCCTGGTGGTGATGACCAACTCCCTGCACGTGGCCAGCGCCTTGAGCGAACTGGAACACGAGCCGGTGCTGCTGATGACCGGCGGCACCTGGGACCCGCATTCGGATTCATTCCAGGGCCAAGTCGCCGAGCAAGTACTGCGTTCCTACGACTTCGACCAGCTTTTCATTGGGGCTGATGGGATCGACCTGGAGCGCGGCACCACCACCTTCAACGAATTGCTGGGCTTGAGCCGCGTCATGGCCGAGGTCGCCCGTGAAGTGGTGGTGATGGTCGAGTCCGACAAGATTGGCCGCAAGATTCCCAACCTGGAACTGCCCTGGAGCAGCGTCCATACCCTTATTACCGATGATCGCCTGCCGCTCGAGGCCCGCGACCAGATCCAAGCCCGCGGCATTACGCTGATATGCGCGGCAATCATCTAGGAGAAACACCATGTGTGGCATCGTAGGCGCAGTCGCTGAACGCAACATCACTCCCATCCTGCTCGAAGGCCTCAAGCGCCTGGAATACCGTGGCTACGACAGCGCCGGTGTGGCCGTCTTCACCAACGCCGGCAAGCTGGAGCGCATGCGCCGCCCGGGTAAGGTCAGCGAGTTGGAACAGGCCCTGGCCGGCGAGCCACTGGTGGGGCGTCTGGGTATCGCCCACACCCGTTGGGCCACCCACGGTGCACCGTGCGAACGCAATGCCCACCCGCATTTCTCCGGTGACCTGGCTGTGGTCCACAACGGCATTATCGAAAACCACGAAGTGCTGCGCGAACAACTCAAGGGCCTGGGCTACGTATTTACCTCGGACACCGACACCGAAGTCATTGCCCACCTGCTCAACCACAAGCTCAAGGACTTGGGCGACCTGACCGTTGCCCTCAAGGCCACGGTCAAGGAACTGCACGGCGCCTACGGCCTGGCCGTGGTCAGCGCCAGCCAGCCCGACCGCGTGGTTGCCGCGCGCAGTGGCAGCCCGCTGGTGATCGGCCTGGGCCTGGGCGAGAACTTCCTCGCCTCCGACCAACTGGCGCTGCGCCAAGTCACCGACCGCTTCATGTACCTGGAAGAAGGCGATATTGCTGATATCCGCCGTGAAAGCGTGCAGATCTGGGACGTCAACGGTCAGTCCGTCGAGCGCGAAGCCGTGCAATACCGCGACGGTGCCGAAGCGGCCGACAAGGGCGAATACCGCCACTTCATGCTCAAGGAAATCCACGAGCAACCCGCAGTGGTGCAACGCACCCTCGAAGGTCGCCTGAGCCAGAACCAGGTATTGGTCAATGCCTTCGGCCCACAAGCTGCCGAGCTGTTCGCCAAAGTGCGCAACGTGCAAATCGTCGCCTGCGGCACCAGCTACCACGCCGGCATGGTTGCCCGTTACTGGCTCGAAGAACTGGCCGGCATCCCGTGCCAAGTGGAAGTTGCCAGCGAGTTCCGCTACCGCAAAGTGGTGGTGCAGCCTGACACCCTGTTCGTGACCATCTCCCAGTCCGGTGAAACCGCCGACACCCTGGCCGCGCTGCGCAATGCCAAGGAGCTGGGCTTCCTCGCCAGCCTGGCCATCTGCAACGTCAGCATCAGCTCGCTGGTGCGTGAATCCGACCTGACCCTGCTGACCCAGGCCGGTCGTGAGATCGGCGTGGCGTCCACCAAAGCCTTCACCACCCAGCTGGTTGGCCTGCTGTTGCTGACCCTGTCCCTGGGCCAGGTTCGCGGCACCCTCGCCGAAGGCGTCGAATCCACGCTGGTCGAAGAACTGCGCCGCCTGCCAACCCGCCTGGGTGAAGCCCTGGCCATGGACAGCACCGTGGAAAAAGTCGCCGAGCTGTTCGCCGACAAGAACCACACCCTGTTCCTAGGCCGTGGCGCGCAATACCCGGTGGCGATGGAAGGCTCGCTCAAGCTCAAGGAAATCTCGTACATCCACGCCGAAGCCTACCCGGCCGGTGAGCTCAAGCATGGTCCATTGGCCCTGGTGGATGACGACATGCCCGTGGTCACCGTGGCGCCGAACAACGAACTGCTGGAGAAGCTCAAGTCCAACCTGCAGGAAGTCCGCGCCCGTGGCGGCCAACTGGTGGTGTTCGCCGACGAAAAAGCCGGCATGACCAACGGTGAAGGCACCCATGTCATCAACATGCCGCACATCCACGACACCCTGTCGCCGATTCTCTACACCATCCCGCTGCAATTGCTGTCGTACTACGTGGCCGTGCTTAAAGGCACCGATGTGGACCAGCCGCGTAACCTGGCGAAGTCGGTGACGGTGGAGTAACCCGCCACACCCTGGAGGCCCGACAGGGTCTCCAGCATCAACTCGGGGAGGTGAGGAATCAAACTACGTTAAGTGCGGCAGCCCGCCTAAGGTACAAACTCCACCTTCAACCCCCGGCTCGCACTGCGCCCCTGATCATCACTGACCCGCAACCGATACTCCCCCGACTTGCCCGGCCGCCAGTTCAGCGTGGTCTGCGGCGAACCCTGGCCGATCAAGGTTTGATCAGCAAACCAATACAGCGTCGCCGCATCGCTGGCCGCATTGGCATTCAGCGGGATGCTTTCCTGGGGTTGAGACAAGCGCAACTGGTAGCTCACCTGGGTCAGCGGCGAGCGGATCTGCGGCGCTTCACTCTGGTCACTCAGGCGGTTGGGCTGGCAGTTCTTCATCACACTGGGCGGCGTGCGCCGAGGCAGGCCGGCCGCGCGGTACAGGCGTTGCACGTCACTCGGCCAGAATTCGAAGACTTCTTCGCGGGTGTACTGCGGATCGAACGGCGGGCAGGCGGCCTTGCCGGTGCGGGTGTCGATCAGCACCGGGCGGTGCAGGTTCGACACGCGAATCGGCGAGACGCCGGGGATGTACCAGGTCTTGCGGGTTTGCGGGCACCAACGGTTGGGCAGCTCGCCGGACGCGGCGCAGACGTCGATGCGCACCAGCCCGGCGGGCGGTTTGTCAGGCTTGATGACGGTGTTGGGCAAGGCCAGGGGCAGGGCGTCGGCGATGCGGAAGAACAGCGGCGCAGCGGTCTTGGCACCGATAAACGCCGGGTTCGGGCGGCCATCGAAGTTACCCACCCACACCACCAGCACGTAAGGGCCGACCAGCCCCGCGCTCCAGGCATCGTGAAAGCCCCAGGACGTGCCGGTTTTCCAGGCAGTGCGCCAATGTCGACCGGGCAGGCCATCCGGGCGTGGGTTACGGCGCAGCATGTCGCGCACCATGAACGCGGCCTGGGGCGTGAGCAACGGCGCGCCGGTGGATTGCGGCTGTTCCTGCAAATAGCGCAACGGGCGCAGGTGCCCGTCACCGGCCAGCATCACATACAGCCGCGCCAGTTCTTCCGGGGTCATCTCGCCGCCACCGAGGGCCAGGGCCAGGCCGTAGTGGCTTTCGTCGCGCAGGCCTTTGATGCCGGCGCGTTGCAGCAATCCGTATAGAGACGGGGACTTCACTTGGCTGGCGAGCCACACCGCCGGGATGTTGCGACTGCGGATCAACGCATCTCGCGCTGTCAGCGGGCCGACAAAACTGCCGTCGAAGTTTTCCGGTTGGAAGTAGCCGAAGTTACTGGGCAAGTCTTTAAGGATGCTCATGGGGTGGATGACCCCCTGGTCCAGCGCCAGCCCATATAGAAAGGGTTTGAGCGTCGACCCCGGCGAGCGTCGCGACAGCACGCCATTCACCTGACCGTGCAGGTTTGTGGATAAGTAATCCGCCGAGCCCACCAGTGCCTTGACGCTCTGGTCGCGGCTGTCGATCAGGATCGCCGTGGCGTTTTCCACCCCTGTGCTGCGCCGCTCGGCGATAAACCCGGTGATCAGGCGTTCGAGCAATTGCTGCAACGGCAGGTTGAGGGTGCTGTTCAATTCATTGCCGGCTTGGGAAGCCAGCAGCTGTTCACTCAGGTGCGGGGCGAGGAACGGGATCTGCTGGCGGTTGCGCGCTTCCAAAGGCAAATCGAGCAGGCTGTCGTTGCGCGGGTCCTGTGGATAAGTCTGGCGCCAGTCCGCCATCAAGCGCAGTCGCGCATCTTGCAGTGAGGGCCCGAAGCGCGCCCGCCGCCCCGGCTGTTGCGGAATCACCGCCAGCGCCAGCGCTTCGGACAGCGACAGCTGCGCCGCCGACTTGCCGAAGTAGATACGGCTTGCGGCTTCAGCCCCTTCGATATTGCCGCCCATGGGCGCCAGGTTCAGGTAGGCCTCAAGGATATCGTGCTTGCTGTAGCGTGCCTCCAGCCACAGCGCCAGCGCCATCTGCTGCAACTTGCCCGGCACCTGGCGGGTGTTCAGGTCCCACAGGCGCCGGGCCAGTTGCATGCTCAAGGTCGAGCCGCCCTGGCGCTGGCCACCGCTGTAGGTGGCCATGGCCGCCCGCAGCAACGCCGGGGGATTGATCCCCGGATGCCAGTAGAAATTGCGGTCTTCCTTGAGCAGCAAGGTTTCGACCAGTGACGGCGATATCCGCTCCAGAGGTAGCCACAGGCGGTATTGACCGTCATCCGCCAGCGTCATGCGCAATAGCGAACCGTCGTCGGCCAACACCACCCGCGATGAGGTGACCGCGTGTTCCAGCGGGGCATGGGGCCAGAGCCGCAGGCCCACCAGCACCGCCGCCGCTACGAGCAGCGGCGGCGCCAGGCGCTTAAGGCTTGGTAATTTCAAGCTGGCCTACTTTGCCGCGCCCTTGCAGGGTGGTCTCGTACATGCCTTCGGCGTAGGCCGGTGGCGTGTTGAAGGTGCCGGCGTTGGTGGCGCGTACACGGTAGACGAACGTGCCGACATCACGCAGCGCGGTACCGTACAACACCACGCGATCATCACGCACATCCACGTAGTCCGGCTGCCAGTTGCTCAGCTCGGTTTCGCCGATGGGGGCTTGCCAGCTCTGCTCTTCCTGGCTGTCTGCTTCCACGTACTCGGATTCTTCGCCCTCGTTTTCCTCCGTGCTGGCGGCTTCTGGCTCCGGCGGCAAGTTATACACAGGCTCGACGCCACCCGGCAGTAGGTCGACCACGGCCACTTGCTGTACCTGATCGCGGTCGGTAGCGCGCAGGCGCAGGCGCACCAGGAACTCATCACCCACCGCAACCTTGCTCACGGGCTCGCCTTTGAGGTCGAGGTATTCGTGGATGATGTCCAGGCCATTGTTGATCGGCTTGAGCTTGGCGCCCTTGTCGAAACCGGCTTCGCTGAGCATGTAGAACGCGGTCGGGCCGTCGGATTTTTCCATCACCAGCTTTTGCGTGTTGCCCGGCACGGCGGCGCGCGGCGGCTGGCCGGCCATCTCCAGCAATTGCTGTTGCTTGTCACCCAGCCAGGCGGTGGCCTTGAGGGTCATGTCGCTTTGCGCACGCTGGCCGTAGTTGTCCAGGGCACGCAGCAACAGGGCCGCCGACAGCGAGTTATAGCGCTGTTCGTTGAGACGTTTGCCGAGTTTATCCAGCAGCGCTGCAGGCACATCGTCCATCAGCTCCGGGAAGTGTCGTGCCAATAGATGCAGGTGTTCGGCGTCGTGCACCAGCGGGTCGTAATACAGGCCGTCGCTGTCCCACTTATCCACAAGGGCGCGCCATGGCACCTTGCGGAACAGGGTATCGGCCTGGCGATCCTGCTTGAGCAGCTTGTAGCTGGCTGCCAGGTAAGCGGCGCCCAGGTCGTTCTGCCAGGTGTCCTTGAAGTAGCTTTCGTAGCGCTCGCGGATATCGCTCAGTGCACCACTCACCAGAATCCCCTGACGGCTCAGCAGGTAACTGGCGTAGGCGCGGTTGCGCAATTCCGACAGGCCTTCGCTGGGACCATTGGCCAGATCTGTCAGGTACGCATTCGAGCGCACCAGCAGGTCTTCCGGCACTGGCAGCCCGCGCTCCTTGGCTTCGATCAGAAAGTCGGTGGCGTAGAGGCTGGCGTAGGGCGCCACATCCGGGTTGGCCGCCCACAAGCCAAAGCCACCGGCCTGGTTCTGACGCTGGCGCAGCATGCGTACTGCACTGCCGAACGCTTGCTCGGCTTCCGGGGCGTTGCCGCCCCAGATCAATGCCGGCATGGCCTTGGACACCAGTTGCTCGGTGCAGGCGTAGCCGTAGTCGTCCAGGTAATGCTTGAGGCCGTTGGCCCACACCAGCGGCGAGGCGGCCACGCCCAGTTGCACATCGCGCAGTTGGCTGAACAGTTCGCGGGTCGGTTTCAGCTCTTTGCTGGCGCTGTCGAAGCGACCCAGGCTCAGGGCGACGCGATGTTCGCTCAGCGGGCGGATCGAGGTGGTTTCGGCAACCTGGATGCGCTTGCCATCCGGTAACACCGCGACAAAGCGCAAATCCGCCGAACCGAGGGTGTCGCCGACCTTGATCTTGAATTCGGCCGTGCCTTCCTTGCGCGGTTGCAGGGACAGTGTGCTGCCCTTATCGCCTTGCACCACCAGACCGTCGCTGGTCTGCACTTCAAACTTCACGTTCGCCGCTGCGTCGAGGTTGCTGAACACCCCGGCGCTGACGTTGAACACATCCCCCGGCGCCACAAAGGCCGGCACGTTCGGTGTGATCACGATCGGCCCGCGTACGTCGGTGCTGGCTTCGCTCACACCCACGCTGTCGCTGTCCACGGCCACCGCAAACAGGTGCAGCTTGCCGTTGAAGCTGTCCGGCACCTGGTAATGCAGCACGGTTTCGCCGGCCGGCAAGTCCACCAGCCCGGACCACCAGGCCACCGGCGGCTGGTGTTTACGCTTGAACGGGTTGAGGTGATTGGCCAGGGCGCCCTCCGTATCGCCACCGGGCGCCGCCCCACTGAGCAGGCGGCTGAATTCCGGCAGGATCAGGTCAAGGATCTGGCTGGTGCCGACTTCCAGCGCACGCTTCTGGAAGAAGAAGCCCAGCGGATCCGGTGTCTGATAGCGCGCTACTTGCAGGATGCCTTCATCGACGGCGTATACCACGGCGCGGCCCGGGCGATCAGCGTTGACCTTGATATCCAGCGTCTGCCCCGGCTCGATCTTCGCCGGACCCTCCACCTTCAAGGCCATGCGCCGCGCATCCAGGTTGATGCTGAACGGCACCACGCCGTAGGACAGCGGGCTCATGTACACCTCGGCCGAGCCCATGTCGCGCACAAACTGCACGTTCACGTAGGCATTGCCCTCAAGCCCTGCGGGAACACGGATATGTTGCACGCTGTTGGTGCTGTCGGCCTTGAACCACTGCTGGGTGTAGACCTTGTCCCGTTCGATAGTGATCAAGCCGGCGCCGGTGTACGGGGCACGGATGCTGATGGCGATTTCATCACCGGTGGCATAGCTGCGTTTATCCAGGCGCAGTTGCAGCTCGGCATTGCGTTCCAGGGAGCGCGAGGTGTTGCCACGCCCGGCCACGCTGTAGTCGATCTGGTTGAGCAGGTTGCCGTTGGCGTCCTTCAACTGCAGGGTGAAATCGCCCGGTGTCGACGTGTTAAGCGTCTGCTTGGCGCCTTCTTTCGTCATCACCAACGGTGACGCGGGCTGGCTGATGTTCTTGATGCGTGACTCGTACTTGTAGGTGCCGTTGGACTGTTTCACCAGCACCGACACGTAACGGTGCTCGACCACTTCGCTGGTCAGGCCGTCCACCGCCAGTGGTGTCAGGTCCGGCGCGACGGCCAGCCATTGCACCTGGCGCGGTGCATCCTTGGCGACGTAAGACAGCGAATCCTGACTTTTCACACCCACCAGGTAGGGCGCGGACGACACCAGCAAGGCACTTTGCGCCGCCACGTTGCGACCGCCTTCGGCCTCGAACACCTGGGTCATCACCTGCAAACGATAGGTGCTGTTGGCGAAGCGTTGCAGGTTGAGGTCGAGCACGGCCTGGCCGTTGTCGTCGACGGTGGTTTCGGCCAGATCTTCGGTCGTGGCGTCTTCCAGGGAATCGTTAAGGCGGAAACGGTAGTCCGGGTAGCGATCAAACGCCGCGAGCGTCGGGCTCAGGGACATCTTCGCGGTGACACGACGGCCCGCAGCCGGAGCGCCGAACAGGTGCATGGCGGTGACCTTGGCCACCACTTGGTCCGGTGCAATCCAGCCCTGCACCGGCGTGTCATGCAGGCTCAGGCTGACTTTCATGCGGTCCGGCTCGAAGTCGCGGACCTTGAAGTTCACGCTGCCCAGGTCGGTGCGCGTCTGCTTCTGGCCGATCAACTGCAAGGTCGCGGTGTACTCCCCGGCGGGGGCGACTTCGCTGCTGGGGAAATCAAAGGTTTCAAAGCCGCTGGCGGACAGTTTCAACGGCTGGCGAATCACCTCCAGCCCACGCGGGTCGGTGATTTGCAGCTCCACCGGCAGGCCTTGCAGCATGCCCTTCCAGTTGCCACTGCGCACGATCATGCCCAGGTGCGCGGTTTCACCGGGCCGGTACAGGCCGCGGTCAGTAAACAGGTAGGCGCTGAGACGATCAATCGCACCGTCTTCTTCCAGGCCGCCTACGTCGAAACGCGACAAATCCAACTGCTGGGACTGGCGGGCGATCGGCAGGAACGACTGGTCATTGCCGCGCGTGACCACATACATCAATGGCGTTTTCTCACGACGCAGTTCATCCAGCTTGGCGAAGTGCGCGTGGCCTTCGGCGTCGGTGCGGCCACTGCTCACCGGCAAACCGTTACGCCCGATGATGTCGACTTGCGCGTCGGACACTGGTGAACCATTGCCGATGGATTGCACGTACACGTCATGGCTGCCATCACTGGAACGCTTGGCGATGATGCCCAGGTCTGTCACCACGATGAAACGCAGGTCGCTGGTGCTGCTGCGCTCGTACTCGAATGTGCGCGTGGCCGGGTCGTCCTGGGGGCTGAGCTTGAGCACGAAAATGCCGCGCCGACCGCCGTTGGCGGTGAGGTAGTGGCTGAGGTCGACATTGTCGTAGACGGTTTTCGCCGGGTCATTGGAGGACAGCGGGATATCCAACGCCTGACGCTCGACCATGCGATCGAAATACTCATTGCCGAAATTCGGCCGGGCAAAGCTGCCGCTGCTCTGGTCCACCAGGTGTTGCAATTGGTTGGGCAGCAGGCGGGCGATTTCCACATGGGCGCCGGGCACGCCACGGGCCATGAAGCCCAGGCGTTTTTCGCCGTTGAGGCTGAGCAAGGCGCCGTCGGACAGGAACTGCAAGGTACGCGGATACGCCGGCATGCTGATCAGCGACGCCGTAGGATTTTTTGCCAGGTAGCCGCCGATGGCTTCCAGGTTGGCGGGCACTCGCACATACAGGGCGCGACCGGCCGGAGCCTTGAATTTGAAGGCGTGCAGGGTGTTCAGCGGCTCGACGCTGGGCACGTGGGTCAGGTTGACCTTGGTGCTGCGGGCGAGCAGGGCGTCATCGATGTCGTTGCTGCTATAGGGGCGCGTGTCGTCCTGGGCTTTTTCCGGCAGGAGCCAGGCCTGTACCTTGCCAGCGATGGTCTCATCGGCCACGGCGCTGGAACTGCTGAACATCAGCACGGGCTCCGGCTCACCACGTTGGTTGTCGACAAAGCTTACTTCGGCCCCGGTGAAGGTCAGGCGATAGCGACCGGGCACGGTGACTTCCGCCACCAGCGGCGCAGTGCTGGCGTTGCCGCCGTCGCGGGCCTTGATGCCTTCGTCGAGCCGGGCGCTGACTGGCGTGCTTTCCAGTGGCGTGGCCAGGGCGGCGGAGCGTACGTAGGCGTTGAGTTTCTTCTCGTCGAAGGTAATTTCCGGGCGGTTGGGCAACTGGGCGTCGCGGTAGGCCAGGCCTTTGCCGAGGGTCACGCTCACCCGCTTGCGTAGGGTGTCTTCATCCACCGGGTGGGAAAAATGGAAGGTCGCCACCAGCTGTTTCAGCGTCGGGTTGGACGGGTCCTGATACAGCTCGTTTTGCGCCAGGGTGGCGCGGAACGGTTGGGTGGAAAACTGCGTGCTGTATTGGTCCAGCAACACGCCGTCGGCCAGCAGGTTTTTCTTCGCCAGGTCGAGGGTGTAATGGGCGTCGATGGGCCAGTCTTTTTCCGGGACGAACAACAGGCTGCGGTCGTCCGCCCAGCGCCAGGTGCCTGCGACCGCAGGTTTTAGGGTGATACCCTCAGTGACCGGCTTGCCGATGGCCGCCAGCGGGGCCACGGATTCGCCGAAGCGCACCTGCAAGTTATCCACAACCGGCGTGGGCTGGGTGTAGTCGGTGAGGTTCGGTTTGTGCAGCGAATAGCTCGCGGTATGTGGTTGCGGCAGGTTGGAATACCAGTGCCAGCCATAGAAACCAGCGGCCGCCAGCAACGCCAGGCCTACTACGCCGGCACCGGTTTGACGTGGATAAGCGCGGGCTTGGCTGCCCAGGTTAGCCAGCCCACGGCCAACGGCACGCAGCCAGACCGGCGGATGCCACTGGCCAAAGACGGCCCCCACCACAGTCAATAACGCACCGAGAATACGGCGGCTGATCGCTTTGAACGAATCGAACATGGTGAGCATCCCTGGCTAAGTGCGGCGTATCTTACACGCGTCTTTGATACAAAAGATGACGTCGATACACCGTCCCGCCAGGCGTGTTGCACAAAAGTGAGGCGCACCTCACAACTGATACGCCGCGCCGCCGAGGCGCGGTTTGTCATGGGGCTGCTGCGCAGCCCAACTCACCACCTGCCAGATCGTTATCTGGCTTTAGAGCGGACCTCAGGTCCACCAGTAGCGCACAAGATGAAAGAAGATCGGCGCCGCAAAGCACACCGAATCCAACCGATCCAGCATCCCGCCGTGCCCTTCGATCATATGCCCCCAGTCCTTCACGCCCCGGTCGCGCTTGATCGCCGACATCACGATACCGCCGGCAAAGCCGAGCAGGTTGATCAGCAGCGCAATCAGGAACGACTGCCACGGGTTGAACGGCGTGGTCCACCACAGGGCTGCGCCGATCAGGGATGACAGGAGAATCCCGCCGACGAAGCCTTCGACGGTTTTGGAGGGCGACAGGTTGGGGGCGATCTTGTGCTTCCCGAACAACTTCCCACATACGTACTGCAGCACGTCCGACAGTTGCACCACGATCACCAGGTAGGCAATCAGCAACAGGTTGCGGCCTTCGTAGCCAGGGATGTCGAGAGTGAGCAGGGCGGGCACGAAGGATACGCAGAACACTGCGATCATCAGGCCCCATTGCACTTTCGAGGCACGTTCGAGGAAGTGCGTGCTGTCGCCACCCAGGGAGGCGAGGATCGGCAGCAGCAGGAACACGTACACCGGGATGAAAATCGAGAACAGCCCGTACCAGTCCGAATAGATCAGCAGGTATTGCAGCGGCAGCGCCAGGTAGAACGCGGCGACCAGCGCGGGATAGTCGCTGCGGCGGGTGGGGGTGAGCGTGAGGAATTCGCGCAGGGCGTAGAACGAGACGGCGTAGAACAGCAAGATCACCGCGCCGGTGCCGAGCCAGAAGGCGATGCCGATGACCACCACCATCACCCACCAGGCGTTGATGCGGGCGTTGAGGTTGTCGATCACCGCGTTGGGCGTGCCACGGGTGCGCAGTTTGAGGATCAGGCCGATCAGCGAGGCCAGTACCAGAATCGCGCCGATACCGCCGAACAACATCAGGGTTTGGCTATCCATGTCAGACGTGCTCCGGAGCAAGGGCGAGCAGAGCATCGCGGGTACGGGCCAGGAAGGCGGCTTTGTCTTCGCCGTCTTCCAATTGCAGCGGGGCGCCGAAACTGGTGGTGCACAACAAAGGCAGCGGCAGCACGCGGCCCTTGGGCATGACGCGGTTGAGGTTAGCGATCCACACGGGGATCAACTCGGCCTGTGGGTAACTTTTCGCCAGGTGATAAAGGCCGCTTTTGAACGGCAGCAGGCCGTCTTCGAGGTTGCGCGTGCCTTCCGGGAAGATGATCAGCGAGTCGCCGCCTTCCAGGGCGTCGAGCATCGGCTGTAGAGGGTTATCCACAGGGTCCTTGCGTTCGCGGTCGATCAACACGCCGTTGAACACCCGGTTGATGATGTAGCGGCGCAGGGCGCTTTTGTTCCAGTAATCACTGCCGGCCACCGGGCGCGTGAATTTGCGCAGGTTTTGCGGCAATGACGCCCAGAGCAACACAAAGTCGCCGTGGCTGCTGTGGTTGGCGAAGTAGATGCGTTGCACCGGCACCGGCGCGCACCCAAGCCACAGGCTGCGGGCGCCGGTGACGGTGCGGGCCATAGAGGTAATCAGCGTGGCGACCACGGGTTCGAACATGGGGATTCCTTATCCGGCGAAAGGCAGCCAAGGGCTGGCGAGGATCACGCCCAGGGTCAGCAGCGCTTGCGCGCCGAGCAGCCAGGCTTGTTTGCGCAACAGTTTGAGCGCGCCGCGACGGCGTTCAGCCCAGGGCCGGCCAATGCGCTTGGCCGATTGCAGGCCGAGCGTCACCAGGGCCTGGTCGAGGTCCGGCGTGCGCTCGATATCGCGAGCCAGCAGGGCGAACAGGTCGGCGTCGAACGCCACGCGCAGCGCCCAGTACTTTTGCAGCAGCCCGAGGATAATCATCCACAGGCTGAGCAGCAGGCAGATGATCGAAATACTCGCCATCAACAACTGCGCCATGCCGAATAGCACACCTGCCAGGGTCAGGCCTGTGGATAACTGATCCAGCGAACGGCCACGACGCAGCAGGCTGGCGACCACCTGCAGTTCCATATCAGCGGGCATGGGGCAAACCCTCCAACGCTTCTCGGTGTGCGGGGCGCAGGACCACATCGGTCCGTGCTGTACGAATGATAGACAGCGCTTGCTCTACCGTCGCAGCGCGCCGGGTATGCAGCAACCAGGCGGCGACGGCGGTAGCGCTGCGCGAGTAGCCGAGGGCGCAGCACACCAGCACGGGGCCGCTGGCGCGCAGACGCTCGATGGCTTGGGCGGCTTGCAGGCATTCGGCAGGCGTGGGCGCGATCAGGTCCAGTACCGGGATGGATTGATAGGCCCGCCCCTGTGGATTAATCGGTAATTCGGCACACAGATCGACGATGGCCTTGAAGGGCACTTGCTCGCTTGTGGCAGGAATACGCCCCAGCCAGATGTTATCCACAATCAGGTCGGGCTGTGGATGCTTGCGTGTCCACAGGCGCGAGTTGATCCAGGCGGCGGCCAGATAGGGTGCATATAGCCAGCGTGCGGCGGGCGTCTGTTGGCCGTCAGTGCGTTTCTGGAAGCCCGAGGCCCCCAGCACCAAGTAATTGGCCTTGATCAAGGCGAGGGAAACCGCCGGCCACAGTAGCCACAGCCACCAACCGCCCAGTACAAACGCTGGAATCGCCAACAGTACCGCGCCAAGCCCATAGCGCACGCCCAACCGCCAGCGCTTGGGATCTCGCGTCAGCCGTGCACTCAACAACGGGCTCGGATGTTCCACCGGCCACAGCCACACACAAATCCACCCGGCGAGGGCGCCTGTGGGTAAGTCGATAAAGTGGTGTTGATAAGTGGTCAGCACCGAAATGCCGATCAACGCGAACCAGCCATGCACCAGCCAACGCCATACGCCTTGGGTGTGGCGCTGGTACATGACCCACAGGATCACCAGCAGTGCGATGTGCAGCGAGGGCGCCTGGTTGAACGGTTTGTCGAACCCGGCCAACACCGCAAACAGCCAGCCGAACACACCATCCAGTTCCGGCCGTTCGAAGGTAAAGCGCAACGGCCAAAGCAGGAAGCAGCTCACGGCAATCACCTGGGCACTCAGCAAGCGCAGTGCATGTTGCTTCAACTCATGCCGGGTGTTGGGCAACAACAACGAAAAACCATAAAGCAGGTCGATGGACCAGTAAGGCACGATCGTCCATGTCCAGAACGGCATATGGGTTTCCCAGCCGAACACCAGCGTGCCGACGTCGCTGCGCTGGCTGGTGACCCAGGTGGCAAAGCCGTAGGTGCTGAAGAACAGCGGCGCCAACAGCAGCAGCCACAGCACCGCGGGTTTCAATAAACCGGGTTCGCGCATGTTCAGATCTTCTGTGCCAGGGACACGGTGAAAATGCCCCACTCATCCACACGCTGGGTGATTTTGCGGAAACCGGCCGCCTCCACCAGTTGATCCATTTCCGCCTGGCTGCGCCGGCGCATCACCCAGGCCTGGCCCTGGCGGTGGCTGGTCAGGGCTCGGGCGATCAATTCCAACTGCGGGTGCCACGGTTGGCCGGTGTAGACCAGGTAACCGCCGGGCTCCACCGCTTCGGCCAGCCCGGCCAGCGAACCGCCGACCATGCCGTTATCGGCAAACAATTCATACAGCCCGGACACCACCGCCAGGGTCGGCTTGGGGTCGAGTGCCGCCAGGTCCAGGCGATCAAACGCATCACCTTTGACGAACTGCGCGATATCCCCCAAACCCTTCTCGCGAATCAACGCGCCACCGTCGCGCACGTTGATGTCGCTGTAGTCGCGCAGCAGGATCGATTCCGGCAGCGGCGACACGCCCTGCAAGGCTTCCAGGATGTAGCGACCGTGGCCGGCGGCGATATCCACGATGCGCACTTCACGATCTTCACCGCGCAACTTGGCCATGGCCAGGCGCAGCAGTTCCTCCACATTCAGCTTGCGCTGGCGAATACCACGCCAGCCGATGGAGTTGAGGTAATTGGTGTCGATCATCCGCCCCAGCCCGCCTTTGCCGGTAGGCGTGTTGCGGTATACGTAGTCCAGGGTGCTGCCGGAGTCGAAACCGGTATCGAAGCCCAGTTTCACCCCGTCCGACAGGTTCTTGCCCAGGCCCATGCTGGCGCGGGTCATGCGCCAGTACAGGTCGCGCAGGGAGTTGCGCGGCAGCGGTGCGGCCAGGGCTTCGGATTCGGCGCAGGTGGCGCCGAGTTTGTCGGCGTCCAGCAGCGAAGCGCGATCCAGCGGGTGTTCGAAGTTCTGCAGGATGAAGCGCCGGGCGCTGCTCACAGCGGTGGCGCGATCACGTTCGCCGAGGGTGTCGTGGAAGAAACCGGGGAGAATGTGCAGCTCTTTTTTCAGGCTGCCCAGGCGGTCGAAGAACTGTTGCTGGGGCTTGCGGTGCACCACAAAGTCGGAGCCGGAGACCAGCAACTGGGTCGGCACCTGGATCGCCTGGGCATCGGCTACGACCCGGTCGGCGGCTTCGTACAGGCCCAGCAGCACATTGACCGAAATGGCCTTGGTGATCAGTGGGTCGCTGTCGTAGGACGCCACGCGTTCCGGGTCATGGCTGAGGAACCTGGCCTTCACGTAGCTGTTGACGAAAAAGTTGCCGCGAAACTTGCGCATCAACGCCAGGCCCGGCCGGGCGAAGGGCACGTAGAGCTTGACCTTGAACGCCGGGGAGGCAAGCACCAGCGCGCGGATTTTCGGTGCGTAATCATGCACCCAGGTCGCGGCAATCACCGCGCCGACGCTTTGCGCGACGACGGCAAAATTTTCTTCCTCGATGGCGTAAGTGGCGCCGATGTGGTCGCAGAAGGTCTGCACATCACGGGCGCTGGTGGCGAAGCTGGGGCTGTCGCCGCGCTCGCCGGGGGATTGGCCGTGGCCGCGGGCGTCCCAGGCGAAGAAGTCGAATTGCGGCAGGTTCAGCTCATCCACCAGGTGGGCGATACGCCCGGAATGCTCGTGGCCGCGATGGAACAGCACGATGGCCTGGCGCTGACCGGTGGTTTCCGTGGCCGGCCAGTGGCGATAAAAAAGCTCGACGCCATCATGGGTACTGAAGGTGTGCTCTTGCTGTTCGCGCATCGCAAAAATCCTTATGCAATCGGTGAGGTTTCTTGTTGTTCTTTAAGGCCCTGGCGCACCCGGTTGACCAGGGTGTAGGCGAGCAGGGCGGCCACCAGCCACATCACCGCGTCGACCCAACCGACGCCCAGCCAGCCCAGCGCCACGCCGGTGGCCAGTACGCCGAGCACAAAGGCACGATCACTCTTGCCCATCGGTCCGTCATAGCGGCGCGAAGCACCGACCATCGGACCGAGCACACCGGCGTACTCGCTGAACACCGCCAGCAGCGCCACCAGCAGCACCGGCACCAGGCTCACACCTGGGATCAGCGCGAATGGCAGGATCAGCGCGCTGTCGGCGATTACATCGCACAGCTCATTCAGGTAGGCGCCCAGGCGCGATTGCTGGCCGAATTCCCGGGCGAGCATGCCGTCGATGGCGTTGAGCGCCATGCGCAGGATCATCCACAGCGGGATCAGCGCGAACAGCCACAGGTGGGTGGCGAAGCTGGCGATCAGCAGGCCGACCAGCAGCGAAATCACGCCGGCCAAAACGGTGATCTGATTGGCGGTGGTGCCGTTGTCGTAGAGGCGCTGCACCAGTGGACGCAGCAGGTTTTGAAAACGCGGCTTGAGCTGATAGATCGAAATCATGTGGGGTGACGCTTCCTTGTCCGTGAGCCCGCGAAAAACTGTTCTGGAGTGTGACGATAATTCGTTGCCGGCACTAGTGATGGCTCGCGTTTATGGGGGGTTAATCACGATCTTGACGGTGCGGTAGATCAAATGTGGGAGGGGGCTTGCCCCCGATGGCGGTGGGCCAGTTGATACCGGTGTTGGATGACACACCGCTGTCGGGGACAAGCCCCCTCCCACACGGGAACGGTGTACCGCTTAAAGCAATGTTTTTCGAACAAAAATTTCACGCTCCGTGTTATATCGTAACGAATTATGTACACGTGAGCGTTGAGTGGATGCAAGTGGATCTGGAAGCTGACGGCGCTTCGGTGGAAGGCCTTCCGCGTTTTCAACAAGGGTCGTTTCATGCCCGTCGATTGCGCCAGGCTGGTATCAGCCTGACGGTGCTGGCCGTTGCCGGTTGGGTGCTGGCGCTGTTTGTCGCGCTGTTTGCACCGCTGTCGATCTGGCCGGTGGTGTTGATCAACTGTGCGTCGGCGTTGCTGCTGCTGGTGGCCGGGTTGCAATCGGCGTGGTGGGTGGCGGACTGGCGCGCCCAGGCGATGGAGCAACCCGCGGCTGAAGTGCCGCTTGAAGACCTCGGCCGCTATGCACGGCTGATGCAGCGTTTTGGCACGCAGATCGGCACGCCCGTGTTGTGGCTTGGCGGCTGGGCGTTGTTGGCGTTGATCAGCATTGTCGAGTTCTGGAACCTGGGGTTGCCCGCTGCTCCGGTCGGCCAGTCGGCCAGCATCGGCGCCGCGCTGGCGTTGGCCCTGGCGTTTGGCTTGCTGGTGTTCGAACGTCGCCTGGCCCAGGAAACCGCCGCGCAATGGCCGGAAGCCGGGCAGCTCGCGCAGTTGAGTCGGGTGGCGATTGTGTGCCTGGTAGTCAGCGCGATTTGCCTGCTGTTCGCTGGTGCCGAGTCCATCTGGCCATTGCGCCTGGCGGTGTTGATCGGCCTGCTGCCGGCACTGGTCTCGCTGGAGTTTCTACTGAGGGCCGTGTTGTCGCTGTTCAGCCCACGCCAGCCCCGCCTTGAGCCCCGCCTGATGGCGCACAGTTTCATCGCCGGGCTGCTGCGCTGGCCGCCTCAACCCTTGCTCGCCTTGCAGCACGAATTGCACAACCGCTTCGGCATCGACCTGCGCCAGATCTGGGCGTTCACCTACATGCGCCGGGCGTTCCTACCAGTGCTGCTGGTGGTGCTGGCGGTAGGTTGGGCACTGACCGGCGTGCATGAAGTGCCGCTGCAAGGCCGTGGGATTTATGAACGCTTCGGTAAACCCATCCAGGTATTCGGCCCCGGTTTGCATGCCGGCCTGCCCTGGCCGTTGGGCCGCGTGATCAGCGTCGAAAACGGCGTGGTGCACGAGCTGGCCACCAGTGTCAGCGACGCCGCCGCGCCGGAGTTGACGCCCGCCGAAGGCCCGGCGCCGCTGATCGCCAACCGCTTGTGGGACGCCAGCCATGTGAACGACAAGTCCCAGGTGATCGCCAGCAGCAGCGGCGACAAGCAGGGCTTCCAGATCGTCAACATGGACGTGCGTTTTGTCTACCGCATCGGCCTCAGCGACCAGGCCGCGCTCGCCGCCACCTATAACAGCGCGGACGTGCCGACCCTGATCCGCAGCACCGCCAGCCGCATCCTCGTACATGACTTCGCATCGCGCACTCTCGACGAATTGCTCGGCGAGCAACGTACAAGTCTCGCTGACGAAATCGGCCGTGCCGTGCAGGCCGACCTGCAAAAGCTCGACAGTGGCGTGGAAATCCTCGCCACGGTGGTCGAGGCGATCCACCCGCCGGCCGGTGCCGCCAACGCCTACCACGGCGTGCAAGCCGCGCAGATCGGCGCCCAGGCGCTGATCTCCCGCGAGCGCGGCGCGGCCAGCGAGCAAACCAACCAGGCCTTGTTGCAAGCCAGCACCGCCCGCGACCAGGCCACGGCCAGCGCCCGCGAAGTGAACGCTGGCGCCCAGGCGGCCGACCTGCGTTTTGCCGCTGAACAAAAGGCCTATGCCACCGCCGGGCAGGCGTTCGTGCTGGAACAGTACCTCGGCCTACTCAGCCAGGGCCTGGCCCACGCCAAGCTGCTTATCCTGGATCACCGCCTGGGCGCCGATGGCGCGCCGACGATCGATCTGCGTTCTTTTACCTTGCCGGCCGATCCTTCGCTGCCGCGTAAAGCCGTTCAATAAGGAGTCGGTCCGTTGAGCGCTCATTCCCACGATCACGGTCATCATCATGGCCATCACCACCATCATCACGGTGACGAGCACGCTGCCGGCCCATTCCCCTGGCGGCGCATGGCCTGGGCGGCGTTGCTGGTGCTGTTTGCAGTTGCAGCCGCCAGCCTGGTGCAGGTGCGGTCCGGCGAGGCCACGGTGATTACCCGGTTCGGCAACCCGGCGCGGGTGCTGCTGGAGCCCGGCCTGGGCTGGCGTTGGCCGGCTCCGTTCGAAGCGGCGATCCCGGTGGATTTGCGCCTGCGCACCACCTCCAGCGGTCTGCAGGATGTGGGCACCCGCGATGGCCTGCGCATCATCGTGCAGGCCTACGTGGCGTGGCAGGTACAGGGCGATGCGGACAATGTGCAGCGCTTCATGCGTGCGGTGCAGAACCAGCCTGATGAAGCGGCGCGGCAGATCCGCACCTTCGTCGGCTCGGCGCTGGAAACCACGGCGGCCAGCTTCGACCTGTCGAGCCTGATCAACACCGACGCCAGCCAGGTGCGCATCGCTGATTTCGAAGCACAACTGCGCCAGCAGATTGATCAACAATTGCTCAATACCTACGGGGTGCGTGTGGTACAGGTCGGTATCGAACGGCTGACGCTGCCGTCGGTCACCCTGACGGCCACCGTCGACCGCATGCGTGCCGAGCGTGAAACCATCGCCACCGAACGCACCGCCGTGGGCAAGCGCGAGGCGGCGCAGATCCGCTCTGCCGCCGAGCGTGATGCGCGCATCATGCAGGCCGATGCCACGGTGAAAGCCGCCGATATCGAAGCGCAATCCCGGGTCGAAGCCGCGCAGATCTACGGCCGTGCCTACGCCGGCAATCCACAGCTGTATAACCTGCTGCGCTCGCTGGATACCCTGGGCACCGTGGTCACGCCGGGCACCAAGATCATCCTGCGCACCGACGCTGCGCCGTTCCGTGCCTTGGTAGACGGGCCGAAGGACATCCAGCCATGACCGAGCGTGAGAGCCAGGACAGCCCATGGATACAGGCCGGGCGCCTGACGTTCCTGGCGTTGTACGCAGTGACGGTGCTGGCGGCACTGGCCTGGGCGTTTTCCAATGTGCGCCAGATCGACCCGCAGAACCGCGCCGTGGTGCTGCACTTCGGCGCCCTCGATCGCATCCAGAATGCCGGGCTGTTGCTGGCGTGGCCGCAGCCGTTCGAGCAGGTGGTGCTGTTGCCGGCGGCTGACCGGGTGATCGAGCGTCGGGTGGAGAACCTGTTGCGCTCCGATGCGGCGACCCAGGCCGACCGCGTAGCCAGTTTCGCCACGCCGCTGAGTGATGCACTGGCCGGCTCCGGGTACCTGCTGACCGGCGATGCCGGCGTGGTGCAACTGGATGTGCGGGTGTTCTACAAAGTCACCGAGCCTTACGCCTTTGTGTTGCAGGGTGAGCATGTGCTGCCGGCCCTGGATCGACTGGTAACCCGCAGCGCCGTGGCCCTGGCCGCCGCACGTGACCTGGACACGATCCTGGTGGCTCGCCCCGAACTGATCGGCACCGACAACGGCGCCGCCGAACGTCGCGAACGGCTGCGCGGCGACCTGGTGCAAGGCATCAACAAGCGCCTCGTGGAGCTAGCGTCCACAGGCTTGGGGTTGGGCATCGAAGTGACTCGCGTCGACGTGCAGTCGAGCCTGCCGGGCCCGGCGGTGAATGCCTTCAATGCGGTACTCACCGCCAGCCAGCAGGCCGACAAGGCGGTGGCCAATGCGCGCACCGACGCCGAGAAACTCACCCAGACCGCGACCCAGCAGGCCGACCGCCTGGTGCAAGTCGCCCATGCCCAGGCCAGTGAACGCCTGGCCAATGCCCAGGCGCAAACCGCCACCGTCGCCAGCCTGGCCCAGGTGAAAGACCCGGGCTTGCTGCTGCGCCTGTACCGCGAGCGCCTGCCGAAGATTCTCGGCCAGGCTGGTTCCGTGACCACGGTCGATCCGAAAGACGACGCCCGCTTGATCATCCAGGGAGCCGAACAATGAGCGCACCCATGCTGACCTCTGCAGAACAGCGCAGCGCTGCCCGGCAATTGACCCTGGCCATGTTGGCCCTGGGGTTGCTGGTGCTGGGCCTGGTGTGGCGCTGGCTGGCGCCGGACCAGAGCGGTGTGAGCCAGTTGCTGCTGGGTGTCGCATCGCTGTTGGTGGCAGTGCCGGTGATGCGTTCGGCGTGGTACAGCCTGCGATTCCCCAGCCTGCATGGCATCACCGACCAACTGATCGCCCTGGCCATGCTCGGCGCCTGGGCCACGGGTGACCTGCTGACCGCCGCGTTGCTGCCGATCATCATGATTTTTGGTCATGTGCTGGAAGAGCGCAGCGTGATCGGCTCCCAGGAGGCTATCCATGCCCTGGGCAAGCTGACCCGCAGCCATGCGCGTTTGGTGCAGGCCGATGGCAGCATCCGGGAAGTAGACAATGGCACGCTGAATACCGGTGACATCGTCGAGGTGCGTGCTGGCGACCGAGTGCCGGCGGATGGCGTGGTGCTGTCAGGCCAGGCGAGCCTGGACACGGCGCCGATTACCGGTGAGTCGGTGCCGTTGGAAGCCAGCGTGGGTGTGCAGGTGTTTGGCGGGGCGATCAACCTCGATGGGTTGCTGCGCCTGCAGGTGACCCGCACCGGTAACGAGTCCACCCTGGGCAAAGTCATCGCACTGATGCAGAACGCCGAGCGTTCCAAGCCGCCGATCACGCGGTTGCTGGAGCGGTACGCCGGCAGCTATATGGTGTTGGTGCTGCTGCTGGCGGCGGTGACCTGGTTTGTGACCAATGATGCCCAGGCGATGCTTGCCGTGCTGGTGGCGGCGTGTCCGTGTGCGTTGGTGCTGTCGGCGCCGGCCACGGCGATTGCCGGGATCGCCGTGGCGGCACGGCATGGGATTCTGATTCGCAGCTCGGCGTTCCTCGAAGAACTGGCGGACCTGACCTCCCTGGTGGTCGACAAGACCGGCACCCTGACCTATGGCACTCTGCGTCTGCACGCCATCGACACCACGGCGCCGGACCGGCAGGTGTTGTTGAACCTGGCGGCGAGCCTGGGTTCGGCCAGCAGCCACCCGGTCAGCCGGGCGTTGGCGGGGTTGGCGACGCAGGAACAGATGCTGGCGTTGACGGACATCCGCGAACGCCAGGGCCTCGGCGTGGTGGCGCAGACCGATCAGGGCGAAGCGGCTCTGGGCCGCCCGGAATTGTTCGAGCAGTTGGGCATCGCGACCACGCCGGTGCCGAACCACGATGGGCCCATCGCCGGGCTGGCGTTGGACGGTCAGTTTCTGGCCTGGCTGTTGCTGGCCGATAGCGTCAAGCCGGAGGCCCGCCAGGCCCTGCAAGAGCTGCGCGACCTTGGCCTCGGTCGTCAACTGTTGCTCACCGGCGACCGCCAGAGCGTCGCCGACAGCCTCGCGCTGGATGTGGGCATCAGTGACGTCGAAGCCCAGGCCCTGCCGGAAGACAAGCTCAACCGCGTGCTGGGTGAAATCGGCAGCGGTTTCCGGCCGATGGTAGTGGGGGATGGCATCAATGATTCGCTGGCGCTCAAGGCCGGTGTGGTCGGCGTGGCCATGGGCGCGGGCGGGGCGGATATCGCCCTGGCATCGGCGGATGTGGTGTTGATCGGCAGCGACCTGCGGCGCCTGGGGACGTGCGTGCGCTTGAGCCGCCAGTGCCGGCAGACGTTGCAGGTCAACGTGATCATCGGCCTGGGCTGGACCTTGGCGATCGTGATATTCGCCGCGTTTGGCTGGTTGGGCGCTGCCGGGGCGATGATTGCTGCGGTGTTGCATAACCTCAGCACCTTGCTGGTCCTGGGTAATGCCGGGCGCTTGCTGCGCTTCCAGGAGCCCCTTTTGAAGCTTGAAGAATAATTTCAGAAATTTTTGCGCACCCCTGTAACGCGGATGAGGGGCCTCACTCTAGTGGTGTGTCGAGACTGAACAATCCGTTCAGCCCGACACCCCTACTGATCGTTGAGGAATACAAAAAATGAACATCAAAAATGCCGTTTCCGGTGCAGCCCTGGCTATCGCTGCCGCCACCATGTTCGCCGGTGTCGCTACCCAGGCACAGGCCGCCGACGCTACTGTTCATTGCTACGGCGTCACGTCTTGCAAAGGCATGAACGATTGCAAGACCGCTGAAAACGCCTGTAAAGGCCAGGCTGTCTGCAAAGGCCACGGTTTCAAGGCCATGACCAAGGCCGCCTGCGACGCTGCCGGCGGTAAGGTCGGCGAGTAATCGCAAGCCGAGTGCAACCGCAGCGAGCCTTCAAGCCGCTGCGGACACTTTTCCAGGAGTCCGCAATGGCCATGTCTCTTCCCTTCCTGGGTTACGGCCTGGGTTTACGCAACGAATACTACGAACAGATCCTTGAACAATCGCCGGCTGTGGATTGGTTCGAAGTGATCTCCGAGAATTACCTGGTCCAGGGCGGTAAAGCCTTGTACTACCTGGACGCGATAGTCGAGCGTTATCCGCTGGTGATGCATGGGGTGTCCCTGTCCATCGGCGGGCCCCATGCCCTCGACACCGACTATCTTAAGCAGATCAGACAGCTCGCCGAGCGTATCCAGCCGGCGTGGGTGTCCGATCATCTGTGCTGGAGCCGCGGCAGCGCCCACCAGTTGCACGACCTGCTGCCGTTGCCTTACACCGAAGAAAGCCTCTACCACGTGGCCGCCCGCGTGCGCCAAGTGCAGGACGTGTTGGAGCGCCCGCTGGTGCTGGAAAACGTCTCCAGTTACGTGCGTTCCAAGGCCGATGAGTTCACCGAGTGGGAATTCCTCAACGCCCTGGCCCACCTGTCGGGGTGCCAGTTGTTGCTGGACGTCAACAATGTGTACGTCAGCTCGCGCAATCATGGCTTCGATGCCTGGACGTTTATCCGCAACCTGCCGCCGCAGAGCATCCGCCAGCTGCACCTGGCCGGGCACATGGACTACGGCGACTACGTGGTCGATACCCATGACCATCCGGTGTGTGACCCGGTGTGGGACCTCTATCAACAGACGCTGGAGCACCTGGGGCCGGTGTCGACCCTACTGGAGCGGGACGACCATTTCCCACCCTTAGAAGAGTTGCTTACCGAGCTCAGCAAGGCCCGTGAACTGGGCGCCATGGCGTTGGCCAGGAGATCGTTATGCGCCTGACCGATTGGCAGTTGGCCTTCGAACAGCACCTGTTATCCGAAACACCTGTAGCCAACAGTGGCTTCGCTGCGACCCTGCTGGGCGGGCCGACGCTGGATGTGGACACGGGCCTGGCGATTTATCACAACGCCTATATCTCGCGGTTGCAGGACGTCTTGCGGCATGACTTCAGCGCCATTCTCTATTGGCTGGGGGATGACGAGTTTGCCTCGCTGACCGAAGCCTATGTGCGCCGCTACCCCTCGGCCCATTACAGCCTGCGCTGGCTGGGCGAGCGTTTCCCGACGTTTATCCTTGAGCATCTGGTAGCGGAGCAAGGTGTGCCGCTGGCGGAGCTGGCGCGGTTGGAGTGGGCGTTTACCCTGGCATTCGATGCGCCGCAGGGCGAACCGCTGACCCTTCACGACATGGCAAGCCTGGCGCCTGAAGACTGGCCGGGCCTGCAGGTGACGCTGGCGCCCTCCGTGCAACAGGTCTTCTGCCGCTTCAATACCGTGGCGATCTGGCGAGCCAGCAAGGATGAGTCAGACTTCCCCCATAGCCAGGCCCTGGATCCGGTGCAGATCTGTCTGGTATGGCGGCACCAGAATGTGTGCCACTACCGCAGCCTGGAACCTGCAGAAATCTGCGCCCTGGCAGGCATGGTGACCACCGGCTGGAGTTTTTCAGAACTGTGCGCGGAACTGGCAGTCACTTATGCAGAGGGTGCTCCACTGCAAGCCGTGACGTGGCTGAAACAGTGGGTCCAGGATGGTTTGCTCGAGCGCCGAGCCCCATAGAGGACCGCTATCAAATCGATAGCCTCCTACTTTGTCTTCGGATGGTCTACCCTCACAGCAGACGTCTGAAACAAGGGGGGACTACTCATGCTCGCGCAACTTCCACCGGCCTTACAGAATCTTCAGCTACCGCTGCGTCTTCGACTCTGGGATGGCCATGAATTCAACTTGGGCCCCGAGCCCAGTGTGACCATCGTGGTGAAGGACCCCCAGGTCGTTAACAAACTGACCCATCCCACGCTCGATTCACTGGGCGAAGCCTTCGTCGAGGGTAAATTGGAGCTGGAAGGCTCCATCTCCGAGGTCATCCGGGTTTGTGACGAATTGAGTCACGCCCTGATCGAAGACGACGAGGGGAGTCGTCCGGTGCGCTCGATCCACGACAAGGCCACTGACGCAGCGGCTATTTCCTACCATTACGACCTGTCCAACGAGTTCTACCAGCTGTGGCTGGACCAGGACATGGCGTACTCCTGCGGTTATTTCGAAACCGGCAGCGAATCCATCGACCAGGCGCAACAAGACAAATTCCGCCATCTGTGCCGCAAGCTGCGGCTGCAGCCGGGCGAGTATTTGCTCGACGTAGGTTGTGGTTGGGGTGGGTTGGCGCGGTTTGCTGCGCGGGAGTTCGGGGTCAAGGTGTTTGGTATCACCCTGAGCAAGGAGCAGTTGGCTCTGGCCCGGGAACGGGTGAAGGCCGAGGGCCTCGAAGACCAGGTGGACCTGCAATTGCTCGACTACCGCGACCTGCCGCAAGACGGCCGTTTTGACAAAGTGGTGAGCGTGGGCATGTTCGAACACGTCGGCCACGCCAACCTGGCGCAGTACTGCAAGACCCTGTTCGGCGCCGTGCGCGAAGGCGGCCTGGTGATGAACCACGGCATTACCGCCAAGCACACCGATGGCCGCCCGGTCGGTCGTGGCGCCGGGGAGTTCATCGAGCGTTATGTGTTCCCCAACGGTGAGCTGCCGCACCTGGCGATGATGACCGCCGAGATCAGTGAAGTCGGGCTGGAAGTGGTCGACGTCGAGAGCCTGCGCCTGCACTACGCGCGTACCCTGGACCATTGGAGCGAGCGCCTGGAAGACAACCTGGAGGCGGCGGCGAAGATGGTGCCGGAGCAGGCGCTACGCATCTGGCGCCTGTACCTGGCCGGTTGCGCCTATGCGTTTGCCCGGGGCTGGATCAACCTGCACCAGATCCTGGCGGTGAAACCCCATGCCGATGGCAGCCATGACCTTCCGTGGACGCGGGAAGATATCTACCGCTAACCCCGTTTCTGCGAAAAATGAAGGTCCAAGTGTGGGAGGGGGCAAGCCCCTCCCACAGGGTTCACCGCAGTGTGTTAAAGAATCGGTGAAATAAGCCGCGCGACTCGCATGCCCAGTTGTTGCAGGCGGCGCGTCTCGCGGCTCTCTTGCTGGCTGACCTCATGGGCCAGGGCAAAGTCGTCCAGCAGCATCAGCTCCACTTCCCGGGCGAAGGCTTCGTCGACCGTCAGCAACATCACTTCGAAATTCAGCCGGAACGAGCGGTTGTCCATGTTCGCACTGCCGATGGCGCTGATTTCGCTGTCCACCAGTACGACTTTCTGATGCAGGAAGCCCGGCGTGTAGCGGAACACCCGTACACCGGCGCGCACGGCTTCGATCGCGTAAAGGCTCGATGCCGCGTAGACGATGCGATGGTCGGGCCGTGAGGGCAGCAACAGGCGTACATCGACCCCGCGCAGCACTGCCAGGCGCAGGGCGGCGAACACCGCTTCGTCGGGGATGAAGTACGGGCTGGTGATCCATACGCGTTCGGTCGCCGCATGAATGGCCTCGACAAAAAACAATGAGCAGGTTTCATACGGGTCGGCGGGACCGCTGGCGAGCAATTGGCAGAGCACGCCGTCTTCCGGGTAGGCGTCCGGCAGGATCAGCGGCGGCAGCTCGCGTGCAGCCCAGAACCAGTCTTCGGCAAACGACTCTTGCAAACACGCCACCACCGGGCCGGTTACCTGCACATGCGTATCGCGCCACGGCGCCAGCGGTGGTTTCTTGCCCAGGTATTCATCGCCGACGTTATGCCCGCCGACAAACCCGGTGATGCCATCCACCACCACGATCTTGCGGTGGTTGCGGAAATTGACCTGGAAGCGATTGAGCCAGCCGCCGCGGGTGGCGAACGCTTTGACTTTCACCCCGGCGTCCCGCAGCGATTGCACATATCGGTGGGGCAGGGCGTGGCTGCCGATGCGGTCATAGAGCACGTGGATGTCTATGCCTTCAGCCGCTTTTTCCTTCAACAGCGCGTGCAATTGGCGGCCAAGCTCGTCGTCATGAATGATGAAGAACTGGAACAGCACCGCCGTCCTGGCGTTGCGAATGGCCTCGAAGATTGCGCTGAACGTGGCCTCGCCATTGATCAACAAGCGCACTTCATTGTTGGCCAGGCACGGCATGCGGCCCAGCTTGGGCATGGCGCGCAAAGAGGTGTACGCGCTGGAGTTGCGCGCCGCGAGGGCTTCCTCGACCCAGGGGCGCCAGTTCAGCGCGGTGATCGCGGTGTGCATTTCCTGGTTGGCCTGGCGGCGGGCCTGGATGTAGGCGTCGAACGTGCTGCGGCCGAAGATCAGGTAGGGGATCAACGTGAGGTAGGGCATGAACATCAGCGACAAGGCCCAGGCGATCGAGCCTTGGGCGGTTCTGACGGTCAGCACCGCGTGGATCGCGGCGAGAGTCCCGAGAAAGTGCAGCGTGGCGATGAAGTAGGCGAGCAGGTGCGGGCCAAAGAAATCCATGGACGACGGTACTCCAGGCAATCCAAGTGCCTAACAGACCATGTCTGCTTACGAATGTCGCTATTTTATTTGCCGTGCAACACTGGCGCCCTGGCGGCGTCTAACGCCCAACATCAACCAGGAGTTACCCGATGAATGCACGTCTGCTGTCTTTAGCCATGGTTATGGGGTTGTCGCTGCCGGTGGCCGCACAGGCGCAGATGCTGGCGCCGGGCTTGTGGGAATTGACCACCAGCAATATGAAAGTCGATAACCAGGACCTGCCGGACCTGTCGCTGATCCTTGGTCAACTCAAGCAACAAATGACCCCCGAACAGCGCGCCATGCTGGAAAAACAAGGCATCACCATGGCCGGCAAAGGCGTGCAGGTGTGCCTGACACCGGCGCAGGTCGCCTCTGATTCTATCCCGTTGACCGACCCGCAATCGGGCTGCAAACAGCAAGTGACGGACAAGACCGGCAACCAGTGGAAATTCCGCTTCAGTTGCCCGAAAGCCCAGGGCACGGGCGTGGCGACCTTCCAGAGTCAGAAGGAATTCACCACCACCGTCAACGGCACCTTCAATGCCACTGGTATCCAGCAAAAGGGCAGCCTCGACAGTCACGCCCAGTGGCTGGGCAACGATTGCGGTACGGTCAAGCCTCGCGCTTAACGCAGGAAATGCAATGGCAGGCCCTGGCAACTGTCGACTACCTGACCGTTGTGCCAGGCCAAGTGGCCGGAGACCAGCGTGGTGCTGACGCTATGACGAAAGCTGCGCTCGGCGAAGGGGGTCCAACCGCAGCGGGCCAGGATCGGCTCGCTGCTCACCGGCTTGCCGTGGGGCTCGGGTTTGATCAGCACCAGGTCGGCCCAATAGCCTTCGCGTAGGTAACCCCGATCCGGGATGGCGAACAGGTCGGCCACGCGATGACTGGTCTTCGCCACCAGCGTGGTCAGCGGCAGATGCCCGTCAGCCACCAGTTCCAACAGCGCCGGCAGCGCGTGTTGCACCAGCGGCAGTCCGGACGGCGCCTCTCGGTAACCCAATTGTTTTTGCCCCCAGGTGTGCGGCGCATGGTCGCTGCCAATCACGTCCAATCGATCACTCAGCAAGGCCTGGCGCAAGGCGTCGCGGTCGGTACGACTCTTGATCGCCGGATTGCATTTGATCTGGTGGCCGAGGCGGTGATAGTCGCGGTCGTCGAACAGCAGGTGGTGCAGGCAGACTTCGGCGGTGATGCGTTTTTCGGCCAGGGGCTTGTCGTCGAACAGCGCCAGTTCGCGGGCGCTGGTCAGGTGCAGCACATGCAGGCGCGTGCCATGGCGCCTGGCCAACTCCACGGCAAAAGATGAGGAGCGATAGCACGCCTCGGCATCGCGGATCAGTGGGTGCGCGACGGCGGGAATATTGTCGCCGAAGCGCTCGCGCAGACGTTGTTCGTTGGCCTGGATACTCGGCGTGTGTTCGCAATGGGCCAGCAGGATGGTTGGCACTTCGGCGAACAGGCGCTCCAGGATCCGCGGGTCATCCACCAGCATATTGCCGGTGGACGCTCCCATGAATACTTTCACCCCGGCGACTTCACGCGGGTCGAGGGCGGCGACGGTGTCGAGATTTTCGTTGCTGACACCAAAGTGAAAGCCGTAGTTGGCCACCGAGTGCAGGGCGGCACGGCGTTTCTTGTCGGCCAGCGCTTGCAGGTTCAAGGTGGCCGGGTTGGTGTTGGGCATGTCCATGAAGCTGGTGATGCCGCCGGCCACCGCGGCGCGGGATTCGCTGTAGAAGCTGCCTTTGTTCGGCGCGCCGGGTTCGCGAAAGTGCACCTGGTCATCGATCATGCCCGGCAGCAGCCACTGGCCTTGGGCGTCGATTTCCACCGGTTCGTTATAGCCGTCAAGGCTGGCGGCGATCTTCTCGATACGGCCATTGGCGACCAGTACATCGGCGTCGAACTCCTGGCCTTCATTCACCAGACGGGCATTGCGAATCAGCACGCGGCTCATGGCTCAGAACTCGTTTTGCAGGGCTTTGTAGCCACGCACCAGATCGACGTTGGTACGCGCCACGTCTTCGGAAAACTCCGAGGCGCTCACGCTGACCGGCGGGAATTGCGACAGGTCGGTGGCAGGCCCGATGCGGGTGGTGGAGGGCACGTAGAAGGCGGCGGGCAAATCGCGACCGTCGACCACCGAGTTGTGACGCACCACGCAGCCATCACCCACGGCGCAGTTGAACAGCACACTGTTGAAGCCGATGAACACACGGTCGCCGACGCTGCAGGGGCCGTGGACGATGGAGCGGTGGGCGATGGAAGTGAACTCGCCGATGGTCACCGCCGCGCCGGATTTGGAGTGGATAACCACGCCGTCCTGGATGTTGGAGTTGGCGCCGATGGTGATCGGGTCCATGTCCCCACTGGCGTCGACTTCATCGGCGCGGATCACCGCGTAAGGGCCGACGAAGACGTTCTCGCCGATGATGACCTTGCCGCAGATGATTGCGGTCTTGTCGACGTAGGCTGATTCGGCAATGACGGGAAGATCGCCGGATGGGTTCTTGCGGATCATGCTGAGGGCTCCGTGATGATGTGAACGTAGTCGCCATCGATAGCGTTGTAGAAGCAGGTCGGTCGACCGGTGTGGCAGGCCGGGCCCTGCTGGTCGACGATCAGCAACACCGCGTCGCCGTCGCAATCCAGGCGGGCTTCGATCAGTTGTTGCCAATGGCCGGAGCTTTCGCCTTTACGCCATAGCTGCCGACGCGAGCGTGACCAGTAGCAGACTTGCCCGGTGGCCAGGGTTTCGTTTAGGGCCGTGCGGTTCATCCAGGCCAACATCAACACTTCACCGCTGCCGTGTTGCTGGGCGATGGCGGCGATCAGGCCGTCGCTGTTCCAGGGCAGGGCGTCGAGCACCTGTCCGAGTGGAAAGCGGCTGCCCACGGCAGCCCCTTCCAGATCGAGCATGCTCAGGGTCATGGCTTGCCCAGGGCCGCGCACAAGGTGTTGAGGTTGTATTCGAACAGCCCGGTAAAGGTGCTGGCCGGACCTTGCGCGGCGAGGGCGTCGGAGTACAGCGTGCCGCCGATCTGCGCGCCACTTTCGTCTGCGATCTGCTTGAGCAGGCGCGAGTCCTTGATGTTTTCCATGAACACCGCTTTGACTTTGTCTTTGCGGATCTGGGTGATCAGCGCGGCGACCTCGGCGGCGGACGGTTCACGTTCGGTGGACAGACCCTGGGGCGCAAGGAACTCAATGCCGTAGGCCTGGCCCAGGTAGCCGAAGGCGTCATGGGAGGTGACGATGCGGCGGTTGCCTGCTGGCAGCGCACCGAACTTGGCCTTGGCTTCGGCCAGCAGGCGGTAGATTTCTTTCAGGTAGGCCTGGCTGTTGCGCAGGTAGTCAGCCTTGTTCGCCGGGTCGGCGGCGACCAGCGCCTTGGTGATGTTGTTCACGTAGATTTCGGCGTTGGCCAGGTTGTGCCAGGCGTGGGGGTCGGGGATCGTTTCGCCGTCCTCTTCCATGGTGTGGGAAATCACGCCTTTGCTGGCGGTGACCACGGTCGCCTTGGTTTCAGTGCTGGCCACCAGCCGGTCCAGCCACGGCTCGAAGCCCAGGCCGTTCTTGATGATCAGCTTGGCCTTGAGCAGCGCCTTCGCGTCGTCCGGCGTTGGTTCGTAGGTATGGGCGTCGGCGTCAGGGCCGACCATGTTGCTGATCTGGATGTGATCGCCACCGATCTGGTGAGTGATGTCATCGAGAATACTGAAACTGGTCACCACCTGGAGTTTGTCGGCGGCCTGGGCCATCGACAACGGCAGCAGCAGACTGAACAGCACGAGTAAAGCGCGCATCGGGAAACACCTCATTGGGATGTAAGGGAGGGCGGGCGGCGCAGCAAGCCGTGCACCGGACCGAAGACCACGGACAGCAGATACCCGGCACCCGCCACCAGCACGATGGCCGGGCCGCTGGGCAACGAGTAGTAGAACGACAACAACAAACCCAGCCACACCGACAGGCTTCCCAGCACCGCCGATACCGCGATCAACACCGGCAGGCGCCGGCTCCAGAAACGTGAAGCGATGGCCGGCAACATCATCAAGCCCACCACCATCAAGGCGCCGATGGCCTGGAAACCGATCACTAGGTTCAGCACCACCAGGGTCAGGAACAACCCGTGGGCCAGTGGGCCGAGGCGGCTGACGGTTTGCAGGAACAGCGGATCGAGAGTGTCCAGCAGCAACGGTCTGTAGATCACCACCATGGCGATCAGGCTGAACCCGGAGACCCAGAGCATGCCGGTGAGGGTGGTTTCATCCACCGCCAGGGCCGAGCCGAACAGCAGATGCAGCAAGTCCAGGCGCTTGCCGGCGATGCCGAGGATCAACACGCCGGCGGCGAGGGAGATGGGGTAGATGGCGGCGAGGCTGGCGTCTTCACGCAGGCCGGTGCGACGGGTGATCCACGCGGACAGGCCGGCCATGCTCAAGCCGGCGCCGAGGCCGCCGATGGTCAGAGCCGGCAGGCTGAGGCCGGCAAACCAGAAACCGAGTGCGGCGCCGGGCAGGATGCCGTGGGCCACGGCGTCACCGATCAGGCTCATGCGTCGCAGGATCAGGAACACACCCAGCGGTGCAGTGCTGCAGGCAAGTACCAGTCCGCCGATCAACGCACGACGCATGAACACGAAGTCGAGGAAGGGCATCCACAGGTGGGCGGCGAAGTGCATCAGGCCACCTGCATTTGGGGCTGTGGGCGGATCAGCTCTTTGCTGGGGCCGAACAGGCAGCCGGTATTCTTGATCTGCACCACGTGCTGGGTGTGATGGCGCACGGAGGCAAGGTCATGGCAGACCACGATCAGCGTACGGCCTTGATCGTGCCAGGCGTGGATGTGTTTCCAGCACAGCGCCTGGCCTTCTTCATCGAGGGCGGCGTGGGGTTCATCGAGCAGCAGCACCGGCGCTTCGGCCAGGCTCATGCGGGCGAGCAGGGCGCGTTGCAGCTCGCCGCCGGAGAGAGCCATCAGCGGGCGATGTTCCAGGCCGCTGAGGCACCAGTCGTCCAGCACGGCTTCAAGGCGCTGGCTGCGTTGTTGCGGGGAGAGCTGGGTGCCCCAGAAGCCGGCGGCGACCAGCTCTTGCAGGCTGATGGGGAACTGGCGGTCCAAGTGCTGTTGCTGCGGCAGAAACGACAGACCGCCACGGCGTGGAACCGCCACCGTGACTTTGCCCGCCAAGGGCTTTTGCAGGCCGGCGATGACCTTGAGCAGGCTGCTTTTGCCGGTGCCATTGGCGCCGATGATGCCGGTGAGGCTGCCTTTTTCCAGAGTGAGGTCGAGGGCGGGCGTCAGTGGTTGGCCCGGGGCGCCCCAGCGTAAGGCGGTGCAGGTGATCATGCAGGGTTTCTCGTCCAGCGGCTTTCCGCCACGGCATCGTGCGCGTGCAGGCTTTCGGCGTGGATCACTTTCAGGTGGAAGGCGTTGACCGCATCCGAGCGTTTCAAGGCGAGGTTCAGGCGGCGGGCGGCGTCTTCGCAGAACATCAGGTTCTGCCCATTGGCCAGGGCGAAGGCTTGTTCGTCCGCGCGTTTTACAGCGGTTTGTACGGCGGTGCCGAGGGCGGCTTCGACGTTATCGATCAGTTCGGTGATGGGCAGGCTGGGTTGGTCGCCGTCCAGCTCGATCAGCAACTGCGCGCTGCTGCGCTGGCTGTGAGGTGTGGCGACGATGCCATTGGCGCTGACGAGCCAGGTCAATACGTCTTCATGCTGCAGCGGGGTGTTGCCGAAGTCTTCAAGAAATTGCTGCTGAATCAATTGCCTGGCGAGGGCGGCGGAGCACGGGCAGGTTGAGGAATAGGTAACGTCAATTTTTAGTTCCACGTGGAACATCTGGTTTTCCAGGCGCGCCTGGATGCTCACCGGGTAGCCTTTCCAGCCGGCCAACGGGCTGACCAGCGCCGAGCGCTTGAGCAGCAGATCGGTATGGATACGCAGGTAGGCGTTATTAGATAAACCTTCATGACTGTCGAGAAAACGCTGCAGTACATTACGCAGAAGTGCAGGTGTAAGCGGCTGCTGGTCGAGCATCTCCAGCGCCAGGTACAGGCGTGACATATGAATGCCACGGGCGGCGCCATCATCTAGGCTTACGCCGGCATCGGCAGTAGCGGCAAGACGCTCGCCGTCGATGAGGATCGGCAGGGCGATGCCGCACATGCCTACCCAGTCGAGTGGCAAAGCTTGGCGTGAAGCCTGCGCGGCGATATCCGGCAGAGTCAGCGCATTCATGAGCAGGTCCATCGTTAGCGATAATTAGACATGTTATAGTATAACAATTAGATCAACGATGAATATTCTGCTCCAACCTTTTTTCAGTCATGTCGAGTAAGGACGCTCCTTCATTCGCGGTGTTTTTTCATGTACAGACGTCAGCTTCTTAACCTGCTTCTGGCCAGTCCGCTGTTCCCTTTGCCGTTTGCCGCCCATGCCACACAGATTCGCAATGCTCGCCTGTGGCGCTCGGACGACAAGCTGCGGTTGGTGTTCGACCTCAGCGGCCCGGTGCAATACAAGACCTTCACCCTGAGCGCGCCGGAGCGCCTGATCATTGACCTGAGCGGGGCCGGGCTCAGCGGTGATTTCTCTCAGTTGGCGTTGAAGAACAGCGGCATCACCTCGATTCGCTCGGGGCATTTTGGTAGAGGTGATACGCGCATCGTGCTGGACCTGGTCGCACCGATGCAGCTCAACAGCTTTCTATTGCCGCCTCAGGACGGCCAGGGTCATCGCCTGGTGCTGGACCTGACCAGCGCCACCCAGGTGCCTCGCCAGATGGCCGCTGAACCTGCGCCGCGCGTGGACAAGGCCCACCCCAAGCGCGACATCATCGTGGTGGTGGATCCCGGCCACGGCGGCAAGGACCCGGGTGCAGTCGGCTCCAAGGGCCAGCGCGAAAAAGACGTGGTGCTGTCCATTGCGCAACTGTTGGCCAAACGCTTGAAGCGCGAGAAAGGCTTTGACGTGAAGTTGGTGCGCAACGACGATTTCTTCGTACCGCTGCGCAAACGGGTGGAGATTGCCCACAAGCACAATGCCGACATGTTCATCTCCGTGCACGCGGACGCGGCACCACGCATCACCGCCTCGGGCGCGTCGGTGTATGCCCTGTCCGAAGGCGGCGCGACGTCCGCCACGGCGCGGTTCATGGCGCAACGGGAAAACGGTGCCGACTTGCTCGGCGCCACCAGCCTGCTCAATCTCAAGGACAAGGACCCGATGCTGGCCGGGGTAATCCTGGACATGTCGATGAACGCCACCATCGCCTCCAGCCTGCAACTGGGCCACTCGATCCTGGGCAGCCTGGAAGGCATCACCAGCCTGCATCAGAAACGCGTGGAACAGGCGGGATTCGCGGTGCTCAAGTCACCCGACGTGCCGTCGATCCTGGTGGAAACCGGGTTTATCTCCAATGCGCGTGACAGTGCGCGGCTGGTTACCGCGCGGCATCAACAAGCGGTTGCCGATGGGTTGTTCGAAGGCTTGAAAAAGTATTTCCAGAAGAACCCACCGATGAACAGCTACATGGCGTGGGTGCAGGAACAGAAGAACGCCCAGGTCTAGCAACCCGTTATACGGCTGCAGGTGAATTTTGCGCTGGCACCACCCGAACTGGAAAACCGGTTGAGGGTGGTCCAGCCCACGCGCCGCGTGTAGCCGACCCACGCCTCACCGTCCGACGCCAACCCGGTAAAAAAGGTCAGCTGCCCGTAGCGGCTGTTGGTCTGTGCCCAGTGGCGCTTGCCGATCACCTCGTATCCGCGCAGATACGTGGTACTGCCGACCGTCGCCACGCTGTAGGCATTGCCCAACGGGTCAACACAAGCCAGCAGGTTGGCGCTTCGCGTGCAGTGGGCCAACAGGTTGGGGGCCTGGGCGCAGGCAGGTCCGGCCGCAGCCAAAAACAGGGCGCACACCAGGTATTTCATCAGGTTTCTCGTGGCAGGGAAGTGTTCAAGCATTGCGCCCTTCGTCGTGGTGAGCAAGAGGGGATTGGCTTATTTGTGTTGTTATACTATAACATTAAAACACAGCCTGACCCGTGAACCGCTCTCCATGACCGAACAAGACCTGCTGGCCCAACCGCCCGCCGACTATATGAATGAAGCCCAGCAAGGCTTCTTCCGTGAGTTGCTGCTGGCGCAACGCAATGAGCTGCAAGCGCGTATCGACGCCGAATTCCTGCTGCTGCGCGAGCAGGAAACCAACAGCGACCCTGCCGATGTGGGCAGCGCCGAAGAACAGCGCCAATGGCAACTGCGCCTGCTGGAGCGGGAAAAGAAGCTGTTGGACAAGATCGACGACGCCCTCGAATTGCTGGCACGCGGCGAGTACGGCTGGTGCCGCGAGACCGGCGAGCCCATCGGCCTGCAGCGCTTGTTGCTGCGTCCTACCGCCACCCTGTGTATCGAAGCCAAAGAACGTGAAGAGCTGCGCGAACGCCATAAACGGGCGATTTGACCGGCCAACCCTGATGAGGAATACCTGATGCCCAATCGCCTCCCCGTTACTGTGTTGTCCGGCTTTCTCGGCGCCGGTAAAAGCACGCTGCTCAACTACGTCCTGCGCAACCGCGAAAATCTGCGGGTGGCGGTGATCGTCAACGATATGAGCGAAATCAATATCGATGGCAGCGAAGTCCAGCGCGACGTCACCCTCAACCGCGCCGAAGAAAAACTGGTGGAGATGAGCAACGGCTGCATCTGCTGCACCTTGCGCGAGGACTTGCTGGAAGAAGTCGGAAAACTCGCCAAGGAAGGTCGCTTCGATTACCTGCTGATCGAATCCACCGGCATCTCCGAGCCCTTGCCGGTGGCCGAGACCTTCACCTTTCGTGATGAAAACGAGCAAAGCCTGGCCGATATCGCCCGCCTGGACACCATGGTCACCGTGGTCGATGGCATGAACTTCCTGCTCGACTACCAGGCCGCCGAAAGCCTGGCCTCGCGCGGTGAAACCCTCGGTGAAGAAGACGAGCGCTCCATCACCGACCTGTTGATCGAGCAGATCGAATTCGCTGACGTGATCCTCATCAGCAAGATCGACCTGATCAGCAGTCGCGAACGTGAAGAGTTGATGGCAATCCTCGAACGCCTCAACGCCCAGGCGGAAATCATCCCGATGGTCATGGGGGAGGTGCCGCTGAACAAGATCCTCAACACCGGCCGTTTCGACTTCGAGCGCGCCGCCCAGGCGCCGGGCTGGCTGCAGGAATTGCGCGGTGAACATGTGCCAGAAACCGAAGAGTACGGCATTGCCTCCACCGCTTATCGAGCTCGCCGCCCGTTTCATCCGCAGCGCTTTTTCGACTTTATCGACCGCCCGTGGGTCAACGGCAAACTGCTGCGTTCCAAGGGTTTTTTCTGGCTGGCCAGCAAACACCGGGATGCGGGCAGTTGGTCCCAGGCCGGTGGCCTGATGCGTCATGGGTTTGCCGGCCGCTGGTGGCGCTTTGTGCCCAAAAGCCAATGGCCCCAGGATGAAGAGAGCATCGCGGCGATCATGGGCAACTGGCAACGGAGCACTGGCGACTGCCGCCAGGAGCTGGTGTTTATCGGCCAGAACATCGACTTCACCCGCATGCGCGCCGAGTTGGATGCGTGCTTGCTCACCGATGAAGAAATGGCCCTGGGCGTCGAAGGCTGGCGCCTGCTGGCTGACCCTTTTGGCCCCTGGTATGAGGAGGCAGCCGCCTGATGCTGGCCCCGGTGATTCCCCTGCGTCCCGTGATTCGCCAGACCTGCGGTGACACCCCGCTGGCGCTGTCCGACATCCTCGAAGACGGCGTCAACCTGGCGCTGTGGCAGCGCCAGCTGCCGCTGCACATCGCCGAGTTCGGCGCCTTGCTGGTGGCGCTCAACGAGCCGTTGGCCGACTCCATGGTCATCGAGCTCAACAACGACGACGCCGAGCCAAACTTGCAGGGTTTGGCGTCGAGTTGTCGTGATCTTGAGGGCTACGAAGGCTTCATCGCCGATGTGTCGTGGCTGGTCAGCGCGTTCGCCTGTCTGCTTGGTGCCAAGCGTATCGGCGTGCGCCTGCGTCTGTTGGATAAAGCCATGTGCCCGCGTTTTCACGTCGACCACGTGCCGGTGCGCCTGATCACCACCTACGCCGGGGTTGGTAGCCAGTGGTTGCGTGAAGGCGTGATGGACCGTCGCAAGCTCAGCCAGCCGGATGCCGAACCCACCGAGCGTATCGAGCAGATCCACTGCGGCGAAGTCGCCTTGCTCAAGGGCACCAAATGGCATGGCAATGAAGGCCATGGCCTGATTCACCGTTCACCCGCACTGAGGGCCGACGAGCGCCGCTTGATCCTGACACTGGATTGGCTCGCATAACCGCGTAGGATCAGACGCTCTACACGGTCCGAACGATGCCCCTCATGTTGCAGAACATTCCTACCCACGTGATTGCCGGGCCCCTGGGCGCCGGCAAGACCAGCCTCATCCAGCACCTGCTTGCCCAGCGCCCGGCCAACGAGCGCTGGGCCGTGCTGATCAACGAGTTCGGGCAGATCGGCCTGGATGCCGCCTTGCTCACTCAGGATGACGACGGCATTGCCCTCGGCGAAGTCGCCGGAGGCTGCCTGTGTTGTGTGAATGGTGCCCCGTTCCAGGTCGGCCTGGGTCGCTTGTTGCGTAAGGCCAAGCCTGATCGGCTGTTTATCGAGCCCTCGGGCCTGGGGCATCCGGCGCAGTTGCTCGGGCAGTTGCGCGAAGCGCCGTGGCAGAACGTGCTGGCCGTCCAGCCGTGCGTGATGGTGCTGGATGCGCAAGCGTTGGCGGCGGGCAAGCCCTTGCCCCAAGCACAACATGAGGCATTGGCGAATGCCGGTTTGCTGGTATTGAACAAGGATGAAGCGCTGGATGCAGCGCAGCGCGAGGTGATCGAGCGGCAGTTACCCGACTGCCCGCTTTACTGGACCCGCCAGGCGTATTTGCCGCTGGCGCATTTACCTGGCCTTGACGCGCGGGCTGCTGCGGCTGTGGACAACTTCGCCGTACCCAAAGGCCTGGCGCAAATGCCGGCCATCTGGACCGATCCTGACCAGCCCATTTGCCTGAGCCAGGCTCAAGAGGGCGGCTGGAGCATTGGCTGGCGCTGGCACCCCAGCCAGCAGTTCGACACCCAGCGGCTGCATAACTGGCTTGCAAGCCTTGATTGGCGCCGCGTCAAACTGGTTATCCACAGTGCCGAAGGCTGGGTGTCCGCCAATGCTGTGGATAACGGCCCGCTCACCTGGCAACCCAGCGAATGGCGGCGCGATTCGCGTATCGAATTGATCTTCAGCGAGCCACAGGACGTGGACGTGTTACAGCGTGCGCTGGCCGCCAGCCGTCAGTGACGGTTCTTGGACGCGTGGTCCTGGCGCCACTGGCTCAGCTCGATCACCTCGGCACTGGGCAACGGCGTCTTGATCTCGAACGGGTAGGGCGCCAGTTCGATCTGTGCGCTGTGGGCACCGAACTGGGTGATGGTCCCCGGATGGCGGGTTTCGCCGGTCACGGTGAACTCGAAGTTGTAGATGCGCGCCAGGCGCCGCCGACCGTTGGCATCCTTTACAAAACCGATGCGCTTGAGTGCCACCGCACCGTCCAGCAGTTCGATGTCGAGCTTGGCGCAATGCTGCTTGACCCGCTCCAGCGCCCGCTCGCGCAGGCCATGGTTGTGCCAAACCCAGGCGGCACCGGTCGCCAGTAGCATCAACACGAACATGTTTCCCAAGGTCAGCATGCGAAAAACTCCAACAAAGTGAGGGCAGCTTAACTGTGTCACCGGTCTGTCGTACAGGCTGCGTTTAGTCGCATACTGCGCGGCCAGAATTTCATTGGTTTTACGGAAATCTCCCGCATGAAACGCACACCTCATCTGCTTGCGATCCAGTCTCATGTGGTCTTTGGCCACGCCGGAAACAGCGCCGCCGTGTTCCCCATGCAGCGCGTTGGGGTGAACGTGTGGCCGCTGAACACGGTGCAGTTCTCCAACCACACCCAGTATGGCCAATGGGCGGGAGAAGTGTTGGCGCCACAGCAGATTCCCGCGTTGGTGGAAGGCATTGCCGCCATCGGCGAGCTGGGCAATTGCGATGCGATTCTGTCCGGCTACCTGGGCAGCGCCGATCAGGGCAGGGCGATCCTGACTGGCGTGGCGCGCATCAAGGCCATCAACCCCAAGGCCCTGTATCTGTGCGACCCGGTGATGGGGCATCCGGAAAAAGGCTGCATCGTTCCCCAGGAAGTCAGCGATTTCCTGCTGGACGAAGCCGCGGCCATGGCCGACTTCCTGTGCCCCAACCAACTGGAACTGGACAGCTTTGCCGGGCGCAAGCCGCAATCGCTGTTCGATTGCCTGGCCATGGCCAAGGCGTTGCTGGCGCGTGGGCCGAAGGCCGTATTGGTCAAACACCTGGATTATCCGGGCAAGTTGCCGGACGGTTTCGAGATGCTGCTGGTGACCCCCGAAGGCAGTTGGCACCTGCGACGGCCGCTGCTGGCGTTCCCACGTCAGCCGGTCGGGGTGGGCGATTTGACCTCGGGGCTGTTCCTGGCACGTGTTCTGTTGGGCGATAGCCTGCTGGCCGCCTTCGAATTCACCGCTGCAGCGGTCCACGAAGTGTTGTTAGAAACCCAGGCCTGCGCCAGTTACGAGTTGGAGCTGGTGCGCGCCCAGGATCGTATTGCCCATCCTCGCGTGCGTTTCGAAGCCACTCCCATTGGATTGTAGGAATATTCCTGATTGAGTCAGGCAAAGAGCGTCCGGTACTATCGGGCGCCTCTTAGTCCCCTGTGCTTTTCAAGGAAGAACCATGTCTCCCGTATTCCCTTCGCCACGGGCGTTGACCGCTCTGGTGCTGACGTCGTTGCTGGGCGGTTGCAGTGTGAACGGTACTTACCCTGACGCCACCGAGCCGGACGCTGCGAAACTGCGCTTCATCTCCAATACGTCCAACACCACCATCGACGTCTACGATGCGCAACATTGCATGGGCCAGACCACCGGCATGCTCAATAATATTTTCCTGGTCGATACCCGGCGGCGTGTCGGCATGTCGGTGCCCCCTCCGGCCAAGGCCAGGGGCTTGCTGGAGTTCAAGCTGGCTCCCGGCAAGGAAACCATGCTGATGATCAACACCAATGGCGGCAGCTATGTCTGCGGCAAATCAATGAGTATCACGCCAAAGGCCGGGGAAGAGTACGAAGTGACCTTCGATATGGCGCGGGGTATCTGCACGACCTCGTTGCAGCGCCTGACGCGCTCCGATGGCAAGGACGTGCGCATTCCACAGCCGATATTCGAGAACGGCATGCCATCGTGCGCGGGCAAAAGCCCGATATTCGGCAAGGTGATCCCGGATACGCCACACCGAACTGCGTTGATAAACGCAATCGTTGAAACCCATATGCAACTCATCACGTTGATGGAGCCTGACACGGCGCAGCGCCCGCAAGCCGTCGAGGAGGCAATCGCCGAGCGCAAGGCACGGTTCGGCCAGTTCACTCCGCCTGAGGCCTATTGGACTCAATACCGTGAGAACTATGCACGGGTAAATCAGGAAATGGCCGGCCGCAAGGCGCGTACCCTCGAGCTGTATGAGCGGGTTTACCGCATGCGCCTGAGCGGCACCGAAGATGCGATCCTGGAGCAATGGCAGAACCCGACGGACGCCGCCGTGGTCGAGCGCGTCAAGGCGAACGACAAGTTGATGGCGCAGTACTACAAGAACACCAGCAAAGCGGTGATGGTGGACATCGTGAATCATCATATGGAGCGCATGAGCCAGTTGGACCAGCGCTTTGATGTCTGTGCCCACGATGATCAGTGCTGGCGGCTGTAGGAGCGCAGCTGCTCGCTCCTAAAGGCGGGAAATGGCCTACAGTGCGTCTGCCTTGATTTCCTGGTAGCGCTTCTCCAGTTCCTGTCGGATCTGTCGACGCTGCTGAGCCTGTACGAATCGGCGCTTGTCCTCGCTGTTCTGCGGTTGCAGCGGGGGCACGGCGGCCGGTTTGCGCTGGTCGTCCACGGCGACCATGGTGAAGAAGCAGCTGTTGGTATGGCGCACGGAGCGTTCGCGGATGTTCTCGGTCACTACCTTGATGCCCACCTCCATCGAGGTGTTGCCGGTGTAGTTGACCGACGCGAGGAAGGTCACCAGCTCGCCGACATGAATCGGCTCGCGAAAGATCACCTGGTCCACCGACAGTGTGACCACATAGCGGCCGGCATAGCGGCTCGCGCAGGCATAGGCCACTTCGTCGAGGTACTTGAGCAGGGTGCCGCCGTGGACATTGCCTGAGAAGTTGGCCATGTCAGGGGTCATCAATACCGTCATCGACAGCTGGGCGTTTCCGGGTTCCATAGCACACTCACGGGTTGTAGGCATTGGTTGGGGGCACCTCTGCGGGTGCTGGAATCTTTGCAGGGCCATCCATAACGGGACGCCGGTGGGCGGCTAGCCGTCACGCGCGAACCGATCTGTTTCCATATATTGCACCGGCTTTCCGGCGGAAGTCGCGGTGTTAACCTTCAAAAGCCCATCTCAGGGCATTTCTTACGATCAAGGCAGACTTTTCCTTCCGCACTTTGCGACATTTCAAAGGCGCGCGCGGAAGTGGGAAAAGCGCCAGTACCCTCAAGGAGCCCCTCGCCATGCACGCCATCAGCTTTATCCAGGACTTGGCCGTGATCATGCTGGTGGCAGGGGTTGTCACCATCCTGTTTCACCGCCTCAAGCAGCCGGTGGTGCTGGGCTACATCGTCGCCGGGTTCATCATCGGCCCCCACACCCCGCCGTTCGGCCTGATCCACGACGAAGACACTATCAAGACCCTCGCCGAGCTCGGGGTGATCTTCCTGATGTTCTGCCTGGGCCTGGAGTTCAGCCTGCGCAAGTTGTTCAAGGTCGGCGCCACGGCGTTTATCGCGGCCTTCCTGGAAATCATCCTGATGATCTGGATCGGCTACGAAATCGGCCGCTGGTTCGACTGGAACACCATGGACTCACTGTTCCTTGGCGCGATCCTGGCGATTTCTTCGACCACCATCATCGTCAAGGCGCTCAATGACCTGAAGATGAAGAACCAGCGTTTTGCCCAATTGATTTTCGGCGTGCTGATCGTCGAGGACATCCTCGGCATTGGCATCATCGCCTTGCTGTCGAGCATCGCCGTCAGCGGTACGGTCAGCTCCGGCGAAGTGTTCTCCACCGTCGGCAAGCTCTCGCTGTTCATGATTGTCGCGCTGGTCATCGGCATTTTGCTGGTGCCGCGCTTGCTGGCGTACGTGGCCAAGTTCGAAAGCAACGAGATGTTGCTGATCACCGTACTGGGCCTGTGTTTCGGTTTCTGCCTGCTGGTGGTCAAGCTGGAATACAGCATGGTGCTGGGCGCGTTTCTGATCGGCGCAATCATGGCCGAATCCCGGCAGTTGATTAAGATCGAGCGCCTGATCGAGCCGGTTCGCGACATGTTCAGCGCCATCTTCTTTGTGGCCATTGGCTTGATGATCGACCCGCAGATCCTGCTGCAATACGCCTGGCCGATTGCGGTGATCACTGTGGCCGTGGTGTTGGGCAAGATGCTGTCCTGCGGCCTGGGCGCGTTTATCGCCGGCAACGATGGCCGTACCTCACTGCGCGTGGGCATGGGGCTGTCACAGATTGGCGAGTTTTCCTTCATCATCGCGGCGCTGGGGATGACGCTGCAGGTGACCAGTGATTTCCTCTACCCCGTCGCGGTAGCGGTTTCGGCCATCACCACACTGCTCACGCCGTACCTGATTCGCGGCGCCGATCCGCTGTCCTTGAAGATCGCAGCGGTCATGCCCAAGCGATTAAGCCGGGTTTTCGGCATGTACGGCGAATGGCTGCGCAGTATCCAGCCTCAAGGTGAAGGCGCGATGCTGGCATCGATGATCCGCAAGATCATCCTGCAAGTCGGGGTGAACCTGGCGCTGGTAATCGCGATCTTCTTTGCCGGCAGCTTTTTCGCGGCGCGCATCGGTGGGTATCTGGAAGGCTGGATCGGCGATCCAAGCTGGCAGAAGGCGTTGATCTGGGGCGGGGCGTTGCTGTTGTCGCTGCCATTCTTGATTGCCGCGTATCGCAAGCTCAAGGCGCTGTCGATGCTGCTGGCGGAGATGAGCGTGAAGCCAGAAATGGCCGGGCGGCATACCCAGCGGGTGCGGAGGGTGATCGCGGAACTGATCCCGATCCTCTCGTTGCTGGTGATCTTCCTGCTCTTGGCAGCCTTGTCGGCCAGTATTTTGCCGACCAACAAGTTGCTGGTGCTGATTGCCGTGGTCACGGCTGCGGTGGCGGCGGTGCTCTGGCGGTGGTTCATCCGCGTGCATACGCGGATGCAGGTCGCCTTGTTGGAGACGCTGGATAACCATAAGGATACGCCGGAGCATTGAGGGGCTTGGGAGGGCTGCTTCGCAGCCCGACGCGGGGCAAGCCCGCTCGCCACAGCAAGCCCGGTTAGCCAGAGAGCTTTGTCAGCTTTCCAGCCAGACGTCCCGCGCCCAGTGCCACACCGATTCCCAGGTTTCTTCGGTGACGATTTCTTCTTCGCCGGACCACAGCACCACGGTGCCGTCTTCTTCGACGCAGTAGTAGTCGTCGCCGTCCTGGCAGATCGGGATCAGGCTGCGGTCGACACCGGCATCCCAGGCGTTGGCGGCCACGTCCGGCAGGTAGGTGTGGGACTGCGGGTCGGTGACGGTCACCGGCTCCAGGCTGCCGTACACCACGTCGCTGACGGTCAGCAGGAATTCACGGAAGACAAACGGGATGTCGATGAACAGTTGTTCCTCGATCTCCACCAGTTGGTCTTCGTCAGGCAGCTCCAAGGGAACCGGGACCGGTTCGTTGGCTTCACGCAATTGTTCGATGATTTCTTCCACGGCCGGGATCCTCTTGCTAGATGGCGCGGTTTATAGGGGCGTTTTATACAGTAGCTCGCTATAAGTGCAACCGTGAAATAGAAAACCCCGGACAGGTCCGGGGTTTTTTGTATCTGTTTACCAAGCGTGCAGGGATCAGCCGTTCTGGCGGATACCGGCGACCAGCCATGGCTGGTTGTCGCCCTGTGCACGTTCCATGTTCCAGCTTTCGCTGAACACTTCGCCCTGGTCGAAACGCGAGGTCTTCGACACACCGCTGAAGGTCAGGGTGGCGATGGTCTTGTCGGCGCGATCATCCACACCGTCCAGCTGCACGCGCAGGTCGTCGATGTAAGTGGACTGGAATGCATCGCCAATCTCGGCGCGTTCGCGCTTGAGGAACTCCAGCAGTTGCGGGGTCACGAACTCGGCGATCTTGTCCATTTCATTGGCGTCCCAGTGCTGCTGCAGGGACTGGAAGTGGCTGCGAGCCGCCTCGACGAAACGTTCTTCGTTGAACCAGGCCGGTGCATTGATCACCGGGCGGGCCGCGGCAGGTGCTGCCGAACCACCGAAGATCGAACCCATGGCTGGTTTTTGCTCGAACACTTCACGCTGCATTGGCGCGCCGGCTGGAGCCAGGTGCTCCTGCTGCTTGCGGCGACGAGCGGCGATAAAGCGGAAGACCAGGAAGGCGATGACCGCCATGATCAGGATGTCGAAGATCTGCATACCCTGGAAGCCGCCGCCCATGAACATGGAGGCGAGCAGGCCACCGGCGGCGATGCCGGCAAGAGGGCCCAACCAGCGCGAAGCACCGCCGGCCTTGGCGGCAGCGCCTGCAGCACCGGCGGCGCCTGCGGTGGCCGCAGCACCGCCGGCACCGGCGGATGGAGCCATTTGGCTGGTCTGGTGAGTTGGTGCTGCGCCTGAGCTTTTGCCGCCACCGAAGCGTTTGGCGTTGGCGTCGAGGCTCATCGTCAGGCCGATGCACAACGCCATGGCGATGCTAAGAAAACGTTTCATAAAGGGAATTCCCATTTGTGGATTGCACGCGCGCCATGTTGCACAGGTGTGGTGACAGTGGCTAGCGGCATAATGTTTCGGGCTTTTGCGTAGGACAGATTCAGAACGGTCTGTAGGACTTATCACAGATATTGGCCCGCGCTTGTTAAAAACAAGGGTGGGCCAAGAACCTTCATGTAGGCAAATGTTTCAAACGGCTTCGAGCTTCGCGTAACCCATCATCAGCCACTTGCTGCCTTCGGCGAAATTCACCTGCACCCGCGCCTGGGCACCGGCACCCTCGAAGTTGAGGATCACCCCTTCGCCGAACACCGAATGCCTGACCTGCTGGCCCAGGCTGAACTGGGTCTGCGGAATCTCCGAGCCCGCAAACATGCTGCTGGAGTTCTGCTGCTGGCCCCCGCCGAACGGGCGGCTCACGCTGTTGGACAGGCGCACTTCCTGGATCAGACCCTTCGGTACTTCACGTACGAAGCGCGACACCTTGTTGTAGGTCTCGCTGCCGTACAGGCGTCGGGTCTCGGCGTAGGTCATCACCAGGTTCTGCATCGCCCGGGTGATGCCCACGTAGGCCAGGCGGCGTTCCTCCTCAAGGCGACCAGGCTCTTCCAGGCTCATCTTGTGCGGGAACAGGCCTTCCTCCATGCCCACCAGGAACACGTAAGGGAACTCCAGGCCCTTGGCGCTGTGCAAGGTCATCAGCTGGATGCTGTTTTCATGCTCGTCGGCCTGGGTATCGCCGGCTTCCAGCGAAGCATGGCCGAGGAACGCGGCCAGCGGTGTCAGCTCTTCGTCTTCCTCGGTATTTTCGAACGCACGGGCGGCGCTGACCAGTTCCTCAAGGTTTTCTACCCGGGCCTGGCCTTTCTCGCCTTTTTCCGCCTCGTGGTAGGCGATCAGCCCGGATTGCTCGATCACGGTCTGGGTCATCAAATGCAGGGGCATTTCCGCGCACTTGGCCGCCAGGTTCTCGATCAGCTCGACAAACACACCCAGCGCACCCGCCGCACGACCGGTCAGGCCCTTGTTGGCGATGAGCAGGCGCATGGCTTCCCACATCGACACATCGGCATGGCGGGCGTGGTCGCGAATGGCTTCGACGGTTTTTTCACCGATGCCACGGGCCGGGATATTGATCACCCGTTCCAGCGCTGCATCGTTGCCACGGCCTTCCAGCAAGCGCAGGTAGGCCATGGCGTTCTTGATTTCCGCCCGCTCGAAGAAGCGTTGGCCGCCATAGATGCGGTACGGGATGCGTTCGCGCAGCAAGGCTTCTTCCAACACCCGCGATTGGGCGTTGGAACGGTACAGAATGGCGATATCGCTGCGCGCCAGGCCGGTTCTCAACGCACTTTCGATGGTTTCCACCACGTAGCGCGCTTCATCGTGTTCGTTGAACGCGGCGTACAGGTTGATCGCTTCGCCTTCGCCGCCGTCGGTCCACAGTTCTTTGCCCAGGCGCCCGGTGTTGTTGGCGATCAAGGCGTTGGCCGCCTTGAGGATCCCGGCGGTGGAGCGATAGTTCTGCTCCAGGCGGATGGTGACCGCGTCCGGGAAGTCTTCGGAATACTGGTAGATGTTCTCGATTTTCGCGCCACGCCAGCCGTAGATCGACTGATCGTCGTCGCCCACCACCATCAGGCTGTCGCCACCTTTGGCCAGCAGGCGCAGCCAGGCGTACTGCACGGCGTTGGTATCCTGGAACTCGTCCACCAGGATATGGCGGAAGCGTTTCTGGTAATGCGCCAGCAGGCCTGGGTTATCGCGCCACAGGTCGAGGGCGCGCAGCAGCAGCTCGGAAAAGTCGATAACCCCGGCGCGCACGCAGGCGGCCTCATAGGCTTCATAGATGCTGCGCATGGTGGCCAGGAACAGATCGCCGCTGGCCTGGATATGTTGCGGGCGCAGGCCTTCGTCTTTCTGGCCATTGATGAACCATTGCGCCTGGCGCGCCGGCCAGCGTTGTTCGTCGAGGCCCAGCTCGCGGATCACCCGCTTGACCAGGCGTTGCTGGTCATCGCTGTCCAGAATCTGGAAGGTCTGGGCCAGGCCCGCTTCCTGCCAGTGCGCCCGCAGCAAGCGGTGCGCCAGGCCGTGGAAGGTGCCCACCCACATGCCGGCCGGGCTGATGCCCATCAGCTGTTCGATGCGGTGGCGCATCTCGGCAGCGGCCTTGTTGGTGAAGGTCACCGACAGGATGGAATGCGGGGACGCGTTCTCGACCTGGATCAACCAGGCGATACGGTGCACCAGCACTCGGGTTTTACCGGAGCCAGCACCGGCCAGGACCAACTGACGGCCAACGGGGGCCGCTACGGCCTGGCGTTGGGCATCGTTGAGGGAGTTCAGCAAAAGGGAGAGATCATCGCGCATCGGCGCATTCTATGGCCCCCGGGGAAGTGGGGCAAATGCCAATGCCGGCTGGTCGACGGAAAACCTTCGGGGTGATGACCGGTCGGTCGATGGTCGCAGCCCGCGCAGCGTCTCGCTCAAGCCGTCTGGCCCGGAAGTTTGCGCTGCATGACCGCGCAGTTTTTATGACATGGAGCAGTTTGGCCCAAGCGCTTGCTTGTGTATGCTCCGTCGACGTTTCGGGCTCACCATTATAAGAACACTGCCTATGACCCTTAGCACCGACCTGCTTGGCCCCTCGGCGGCTCCCGCGCAGGTTATCCGTAAACACTACGCCACGGAGATGGCGGTCGAGCGCACACGCCTGCTGTATCAAGGCTCACTGCTGCCGACCCTGTTGATGTTGGTCAATGGCCTGGTCTGCGCCTGGCTACTGTGGAACCCCCAGCAATACCTGTTGGACAGCATCTGGTTGGTCTGGCTGCTGGCCCTGGTGGCAATGCGCGTGATCCAGGTGGCCGCGTTCGACTCGGCGATGCCCAGCCGCCAGGCCCAGCCGGTGTGGCAGCGCATGTTCCTGCTCGGCTCGGCGGTCAGTGGCCTGACTCTGGCAACGGCCGCCATCGCCCTGGTGCCGGGTGACAGCTTCATGCAGCAGGCCTGGGTATTCGGCCTGATCGGCGCGGCGACCTTGTCGGCCAGCGTGGCGTACGCCGTGAGCCTGCCGGCGTTCCTGTCCTTTGCCTTGCCGTGCCTGGTGCCGTCCATCTTCTACCTGTTCTGGAGCGGCGACCCGCAGCAGCGTGGTTGGGGTGTACTTGGCCTGATCCTGCTGGCGTCCTTGAGCCTGGTGGCGTGGCAGGTCAATCGCCTGATCCAGCGCGGGCTGTTGCGCCGCTTCCAGAACCAGGCGCTGATCGAACACCTGCAACAGGCGCAGCAGCGCAGCGAGCAACTCAATCAGGACCTGGTGCGTGAAGTCGAGCAGCGCCGTCAGGTCGAACAGGAGTTGCGCGAAGCCCAGATCGGCCTGCAAGACCGCGTCGCACAGCGCAGCCAGGAACTGGACGCCGCCAGCCTGGCCTTGAATAAAAGCGAAGCACGCCTGGCCATGGCGCTGCAAGCCAGTGAACTGGGCCTGTGGGACTGGAACCTGCAAACCGATGAGGTCCATCACACCCAGCTCAAGGAGCTGTTCGGCCTGGAGCCGGAGTACGTCACGGCAATGCTCAGCCACCTCAAGCCGCGCCTGCACCCCGACGACCTGCCGCTGCTCAAGCGTGCCCTGGTGGAACACCTCAAGGGCCGCAGCGAGGACTATCAGGTGGAATACCGCGTGCGCCATGGCGACGGGCACTGGGTGTGGATCGAAGACCGTGGCCGCGCCGTGGAGCGTGCGCCCAGCGGCCGGGTCACGCGCATGCTCGGTACGCGCCGCGATATCAGCGCCGGCAAGGCCCTGGAGGAACAGCAGCGGTTGGCCTCGACCGTATTTGAAGCCGCCAGCGAAGGCATTGTGATCCTTGATCCGGACTACAAGCTGATCGCCGTCAACCAGGCTTTCAGCCGCGTTACGGGGTTCGAAACCGATGACATGATTGGCCGCAATGTAGTGGAGTTGCCCAGCAGTCGTGACGCCCGCCGCCATTTCCCGGTGATCCGCCAGGCGTTGCTCAGCCACGGCACGTGGCAGGGCGAATTGGTGGAGACCCGCAAGAACGGTGAGCTTTACCCGCAGTGGCTGCAGTTGAACGTAGTGCGGGATATTCGAGGAAAAGTCAGCCATATCGTAGGCTTCTTCGCCGATCTCTCGGCGCGGCGTGAGTCCGAAGAGCGTATGCGCTACCTCACCCACTACGACGAACTGACCGGCCTGGCCAACCGCTCGCTGTTCCGCGAACGCTTGCGCGAGGCGCACCAGCGTGTCCGCCAGGGTGGGCGTAGCCTGGCGCTGCTGCACATCAACCTCGATCGCTTCAAGCTGTTGAATGACAGCCTGGGCCATGAAGTGGCCGACCAGTTGCTGCAAAAAATGGCGCGACGCCTGATCAATGCCTTGCCCGAGGCCGACACCATTGCACGCCTGTCCGGGGATGAGTTTGCCGTGTTGTTCGACGCCTACGGCAACTTGTCGAGCCTGGCGCGGGTCGCCACGCGGCTGCTGGCCAAGCTGCGGGTGCCGGTGACGGTGGAGGGGCATGAACTGGTGGTGAGTGCTTCCATGGGGGTCAGCCTGTTGCCGGACAACGCGCGTGAAATTTCCGCATTGGTCAGCCAATCGAACATGGCCATGCAACACGCCAAACACCTGGGCGGCAACAACTTCCAGTTCTACACCGACAGCCTGCAAGCCAGCACCCTGGAGCGCTTGCAGCTGGAAAACCACCTGCGCAAGGCCATCGAAGAGCGTCAGCTCACGGTGTTCTATCAGCCGAAACTGTGTCTGGCCACTGGCAAGCTCAATGCTGCCGAAGCGCTGATCCGTTGGGACCACCCGCAGTGGGGCATGGTGCCGCCGGGGGAGTTTATCGGCCTGGCTGAAGAGACCGGCCTTATCGTACCGCTGGGCGAATTCATACTGCGCGAAGCCTGCTGGCAAGCCTGTGAATGGCAGCGCCAGGGTCTGGCGCCGATCCGGGTATCGGTCAACCTCTCGGTGCACCAGTTGCGCCAGGGCAAGCTGGTCAGCCTGGTGCGCCAGGTGCTCGAAGAAACCGGCCTGGACCCGCAATACCTCGAGCTGGAGCTGACCGAAAGCCAACTGCTCGACAGCGTCGAACACATCATCGCCACCTTCCAACAACTGCGTGACCTGGGCGTGAAGCTGGCCATCGATGACTTCGGCACCGGGTATTCGTCCCTCAGCTACCTCAAGCGCATTCCCGTGGACTACGTGAAGATCGACCAGACCTTCATTCGCGGCCTTGGCCAGGGGCGCGAAGACGCGGCCATCACTCGGGCAATCATCGCCATGGCCCACGGGCTGGCGCTGAAGGTGGTGGCCGAGGGTGTGGAAGATCAGCAGCAGCTGGATTTCCTGCGGGGTGAGCATTGTGACGAAGTGCAGGGCTATTTGATCAGTCGGCCGATGCAGGCCGATGGGTTGGCAGATTTGTTACGGAAAAATGCAGAATTTCCTTAACGACGCCGGGGGCGCCCCTGTGGCTACAACGCGGCCGCCCTTAGATTCAAAGGGGGGCAGGGCGATTTAGTGATGCGTCGGACGGGCAAAAGGGCAATTCTTGTAGTATAACTACAAGCTTGCTACATCCCTGGCCCTGCCCATAACAAGAGTCCTGCCCTTTGAACCTGTTGCAACATATCGCCCAGTCGCGCCACCTGTTACGCAAATCGGAACTCAAGGTTGCCGATCACGTGCTGCTTGACCCTGCGGCTGTGATGCACAGTTCGATGGCCGACCTGGCCCATAGCGTGGGTATCAGCGAACCGACAATCGTGCGATTCTGCCGCGCCATCGGTTGTTCCGGGTTCCAGGACTTGAAACTCAAGCTGGCCCAGAGCCTGGCCGCCGGTGCCAGCTTCGGGCAGTTCGCGATCCATGAAGACGATTCCGTCGCCGACTACAGCCTGAAAATCTTCGACACCACCTTGCACACGCTCATGGAAGTGCGCGAGAAGCTCGACCCGGTGGAGTTGCAAAAGGCCGTGACGGCCATGTCCCAGGCCCAGCGTGTGGAGTTCTATGGCTTCGGTGCTTCAGGCGCGGTGGCCGCCGATGCCCAGCACAAGTTCTTCCGCTTGCTGCTGACCGCTGCGGCCTACAGTGACCCGCACATGCAGGCCATGTCGGCGGTGACCCTGAAACCTACTGACGTCGCCATCTGCATTTCCCAGTCGGGCCGCTCCAAGGACCTGCTGATCACTGCCAACCTGGTGCGTGAAAGCGGTGCATCGTTGATCACCCTGTGCCCGAGCCAGACGCCGTTGGCGGAACTGTCCACGGTCAACCTGGCGATCGATGTGCATGAAGACACCGAGATCTATACCCCGCTGACCTCGCGTATCGCCCACCTGGTGGTGATCGATGTATTGGCGATGGGCGTGGCCATGGCGCGTGGGCCGAGCCTGGTCAACCACCTCAAGAGCGTCAAGCGCAGTTTGCGCAGCCTGCGTCTGTCGCCCAAGTCCGTCAAAGCCCTCGATGACTAAAGCGGTACACAGAGCAAAATGTGGGAGGGGGCTTGCCCCCTCCCACATTTGGATCTCCTGCAAACCCAGAATCTTCATCAGGCTGTCATCGCTGCGTCATCGCCCAGGGCCATCCTGAACTCCCCGTACTCGCATTGGGAGACTCCAAATGGCCCGGACTTACGAAGACAGCAACAGCTCCGTCAAAACCCGTCGTCAGCAGGAAGACCAGCGCCGCATGGCGTTCCGTCGCGCAATCGAAGACCGCTGTGAGGAGCGCCAGTTGCTCCAGAGCATCAGCGACTACCCTGAACTCCACTGGCAGGCACCCGCGGCAGCCCAGCGAAACGCTCAGCCAGTACGCTGATCTGCACCCTCTCGCTGCGGATAAAGCCCAGGAACGCATGGGCCACCGGTGACAGGCGCTTGGCCTTGGCCTGCACCAGGCACCAACTGCGGTACAGTGGTAGCTCTTCCACCGGCAGCTCCCGGAGCCCGCCGGTGGCCAGCTCCATGTTGACCGCATGACGCGTCAACAGGGCCACGCCCAATCCCGCACAAACACATTCACGCTGCGCCTCGGCCGAGGCTACTTCCACGGTCTGGGTGAAGTGCACGCGTTTTTCCTTGAAGTACTCCTCGCAGGCCAGTCGCGTGCCGGAGCCCGCTTCGCGCAGCAGCAGGGTGTAGGGTTCCAGGTCCTGCAGGCGCAGCGGGCCTTGCAGGCTCAAGGGATGGTCGGGCGGCGCCACGGCGACAATCGGGTTGTTGAGGAACGGCAGGAATTCCAGGCCCATGTCCTGGGGCACCATGGACATGATCACCAGGTCGTCACGGTTGTCCGAAAGCCGGCGAATCACCTGGGCGCGGTTCACCACCGTCAACTGCAACTGCACTTCCGGATGCTGGCGCTTGAAGGCGGCGAAGAGGTGCGGCACGAAGTACTTGGCGCTGGACTCAATCGCCAGTTTCAACTGGCCCTGCAACGAGCCCTGCATGTCCGAGAGCTGCATATCCAGGTTTTCCAGACGCCCGAAGATGTCGCGGCTGGCGCGCTGCAAGGCTTCGGCGGCCTCGGTCATGTAGAGCTTTTTGCCCACGTAATCGAACAGCGGCTGGCCGATCAGCTCTTCCAACTGGCGAATTTGCAGGCTGACGGCCGGTTGCGTGAGGGACATTTCCTCGGCCGCACGACTGTAGGAACGCAAATCGCACACCTCATGGAAGATCTGCAATTGACGCAATGTCAGTCTCATCAGTGACTTACGCATTTTTTAGTGCTCTCGCCGCAAGCTGTCCGGGTGACTATAAGTCTTTACTTATGCCCAACCCAATAATTATTGATTTTTGTTAATCCCTTGGCGGGCTTAGTGTGTGTCTCGCGACTGTCATGAAACATTTGGTCACGCGCCGACCCGGCTCCAGCGGGTCGAAGAACGCAGCAATCGGCTCAAGGGAATTTCCAAGTGATAAAAAAGATCCTGATCGCCAACCGTGGTGAAATTGCCGTACGAATCGTGCGTGCCTGCGCCGAGATGGGCATTCGCTCGGTCGCGGTCTACTCCGATGCCGACCGCCACGCGTTGCACGTCAAGCGTGCCGACGAAGCCCACAGCATTGGTGCCGAGCCCCTGGCCGGCTACCTGAACCCGCGCAAGCTGGTGAACCTGGCGGTGGAAACCGGCTGCGATGCGTTGCACCCCGGCTATGGCTTCCTGTCTGAAAACGCCGAACTGGCGGACATCTGCGCTGAACGCGGCATCAAGTTCATTGGTCCATCGGCTGAAGTCATTCGCCGCATGGGCGACAAGACCGAAGCGCGCCGCAGCATGATCAAGGCCGGTGTGCCGGTCACGCCGGGTACCGAAGGCAACGTCGCGGATATCCACGAGGCACTCACCGAAGGCGACCGCATTGGTTACCCGGTGATGCTCAAGGCCACCTCCGGTGGTGGTGGTCGTGGTATCCGTCGCTGCAACAGCCGCGAAGAACTTGAACAAGCCTTCCCCCGTGTGATCTCCGAAGCCACCAAGGCCTTCGGTTCGGCGGAAGTGTTCCTGGAAAAGTGCATCGTCAATCCCAAGCACATCGAGGCGCAGATCCTCGGTGACAGTTTCGGCAACGTGGTGCACCTGTTCGAGCGTGATTGCTCGATCCAGCGCCGTAACCAGAAGCTCATCGAAATCGCCCCAAGCCCGCAACTGACCCCTGAACAGCGCGCCTACATCGGCGACCTGTCGGTGCGCGCCGCCAAGGCCGTGGGCTACGAGAACGCCGGCACCGTGGAGTTCCTGCTCGCCGAGGGCGAGGTGTACTTCATGGAGATGAACACCCGGGTGCAGGTGGAACACACCATCACCGAAGAAATCACCGGGATCGACATCGTTCGTGAACAGATCCGCATCGCCTCCGGCCTGCCGCTGTCGGTGAAACAGGAAGACATCCAGCACCGTGGTTTCGCATTGCAGTTCCGTATCAACGCTGAAGACCCGAAAAACAACTTCCTGCCCAGCTTCGGCAAGATCACCCGTTACTACGCGCCCGGCGGTCCCGGCGTGCGTACCGACACGGCGATCTACACCGGCTACACCATCCCGCCGTTCTACGACTCCATGTGCCTGAAACTGGTGGTGTGGGCGTTGACCTGGGAAGAAGCCATGGACCGCGGCCTGCGTGCCCTGGATGACATGCGCCTGCAAGGCGTGAAGACCACCGCCGCTTACTACCAGGAAATCCTGCGCAACCCGGAATTCCGCAGCGGCCAGTTCAACACCAGTTTCGTGGAAAGCCACCCCGAGCTGACCAACTACTCGATCAAGCGCAAACCCGAAGAGCTGGCCCTGGCCATCGCCGCCGCCATCGCCGCCCACGCAGGCCTGTGAGGAATACAACAATGTCCAAGAAAATCTTTGTCACCGACACCATCCTGCGCGACGCCCACCAATCGTTGCTGGCGACCCGCATGCGCACCGACGACATGCTGCCGATCTGCGACAAGCTCGACAAAGTCGGCTACTGGTCCCTGGAAGTCTGGGGCGGCGCTACCTTCGACGCCTGCGTGCGCTTCCTCAAGGAAGACCCGTGGGAGCGCCTGCGCAAACTGCGCGCCGCATTGCCCAACACCCGCCTGCAAATGCTGCTGCGCGGCCAGAACCTGCTGGGCTACCGCCACTACAGCGACGACGTGGTCAAAGCCTTCGTCGCCAAGGCCGCCGTAAATGGCATCGACGTATTCCGCATTTTCGACGCCATGAACGACGTGCGTAACCTGCGCGTGGCCATCGAAGCGGTGAAGGCCGCCGGCAAGCATGCCCAGGGCACCATCGCCTACACCACCAGCCCGGTGCACACCGTCGAAGCCTTCGTGGCCCAGGCCAAGCAACTGGAATCCATGGGGTGCGACTCCATCGCGATCAAGGACATGGCTGGTCTGTTGACCCCATATGCCACGGGTGAGCTGGTCAAGGCGTTGAAGGCCGAGCAGAGCCTGCCGATCTTTATCCACTCGCATGACACTGCTGGTTTGGCCGCGATGTGCCAACTCAAGGCGATTGAAAACGGTGCGGACCATATCGACACCGCCATCTCCAGCTTCGCCTGGGGCACCAGCCACCCGGGCACCGAGTCGATGGTCGCCGCTCTTAAAGGCAGCGAGTTCGACACCGGCCTGAGCCTGGAACTGCTGCAAGAGATCGGCCTGTACTTCTACGCCGTGCGCAAGAAATACCACCAGTTCGAAAGCGAATTCACCGCTGTCGACACCCGTGTGCAAGTCAACCAGGTGCCGGGCGGGATGATTTCCAACCTGGCCAACCAGTTGAAAGAGCAGGGCGCCCTCAACCGCATGAGCGAAGTGCTGGCCGAGATCCCGCGCGTGCGTGAAGACCTCGGCTTCCCGCCGCTGGTCACCCCGACCTCGCAGATCGTCGGCACCCAGGCGTTCTTCAACGTGCTGGCTGGCGAGCGCTACAAGACCATCACCAACGAAGTGAAGCTCTACCTGCAAGGCGGCTACGGCAAGGCGCCGGGCACCGTGAACGAGAAACTGCGGCGCCAGGCCATCGGCAGCGAAGAGGTGATTGACGTACGCCCGGCCGACCTGCTCAAGCCGGAAATGACCAAGCTGCGCGGTGAGATCGGCGCGTTGGCCAAGTCCGAAGAAGACGTGCTGACCTACGCGATGTTCCCGGACATCGGGCGCAAGTTCCTCGAAGAACGCGACGCAGGCACCCTGGCGCCGGAAGTGCTGCTGCCGATCCCGGAAGCGGGCGGCGTGGCGCGTGCCGGTGGCGAAGGCGTCCCGACTGAGTTCGTCATCGACGTGCACGGTGAAAGCTATCGCGTGGACATTACTGGTGTCGGCGTCAAGGCCGAGGGCAAGCGCCACTTTTACCTGTCCATCGATGGCATGCCGGAAGAAGTGGTGTTCGAGCCGCTCAACGAGTTCGTCAGCGGTGGCAGCAGCAACCGCAAGCATGCTACCGCGCCGGGCCATGTCAGCACGGCGATGCCGGGCAATATCGTCGACGTGCTGGTCAAGGAAGGCGATGTGGTCAAGGCCGGCCAGGCCGTGCTGATTACCGAAGCCATGAAGATGGAAACCGAAGTACAGGCCGCGATTGCCGGCAAGGTGACCGCCGTTCATGTGGCCAAGGGCGACCGGGTCAACCCTGGCGAAATCCTGATTGAAATCGAAGGCTGAAAACAGCCTTCGACACTACCGCTTAATCCTCGGGGGGGCAGGTGCCCCCTTTTTTTTGCCTGAAATTTGGTGGGTCAGAAGCTCATCTTCCATTGTCCCATCAGGCCTTGGTTACGGCTGTTGGTACCGGCCTGGGCGCTGTAGGTCAGGCCGACGGTGTGTTGTGTCGACAGGGCCAGGTCCAGCCCGGCTTGCAGATCCAGGCTATTGCGATCCAGCGAAGAGCCCTTGACCGTGAAGCCGTCAACCCGCCCTGGCAATGCGCGGTAGGACTGGCGCACCTGGCTGTCGACCTCGCCGTAGAGGTGTTTCCAGCCGGTGCTGAGATGAGGTGTGAGGCTGACCTGGTTATCGAATCGATACACCGTTGCCAGGCGAAGGCCCACGGTGCTGCTCAGGTTCTGCTGGGTTTGTGCGCCAACGTTCAGCGCGCTCAGGCCACCGGTTTCCTTGAAGCCGTCACGGTGGTAGCGCTGGAAGCCGAGGCCGGCGAAGGGCTCCACGCTGAGATCCGCGCTGCCCAGTTGATAGCCCAGTTCGGAAAACAGGGTCTGGCTCTGGGCGTTGTATTGGCCCCTGAGTTGCTCCTTGTAATCCAGCAGGTTGACGTTACGTTTGTTCTGCCCCGCATGGTCGCTGTAGATCGCGCCCAGGCGCAGGGCCAACGGGCCGTCCTGGCGCACGGCATAACCACCCAGGTGCCAACTGTCCAACTCGGAGGCGAAGCGTGGGGTGTCGAAATGACTGGTGGATTTTGCGCCCATGATACCCACGCGCCAGGCGTGATCCAGTGCCCAGTCGGCACCCAACAGCAGGCCTTCGGTGCTGTATTTCAAGCCGGCGCTGCCGCCTTGTGTGTCGAGGCGGCCGTCGTGGCCCAGGCCTTGAACCCAGAAGTGTCCCTCGTCGTCGGCGGGCAGTGTGCGTAGGTTCGAGAGCAATTGGCTGCCGATGTGTTGTGTGGTGTTTTGCGTTGCACCCGCGAGGTTGGCGTTCTGGCTGCCAGCCAATTGCTCAAGGCTGGCACCGATTCCGCCAGGCTGTTTCTCCAGCGCGTCACCGAATTTATCCAGGGCTTTGATTTGTTCGGAAGTCAGCTCTCCGGACTTCAGCAAACGAATCAATGCGGGCTCCAGCACTTTTGCCACTTGCAAGCCATTGTGCGAGGTGGCCTTGCGGGTGAGATAACCGTCCAGGGGCAGCGCTTTGGGTTCGGGTGTGTAGAACCAGTCGGCATCCAGCGCATCGTAGGGCTGATACCAGTACGGCGTGTATTCGATATCGCCTTGCGCCTGTGCGGATTGAAGGCTGGTGGCGCTGAGCGCAAGGGCAATGACAAGGGCAACTCTGTGCGGTGTAAAAGGCATGAAATCCCAACCTCTGATGAATGAGGCCGGGAATTTAGCGAGATGGTGGGGTGATAACTGTCAGGCCATCGACTCCTGGTTTGCGGGAGTTGTCTTTACTGGCGGGAGATTAAGAACTTACCCCTTGCGCGCATACCCCTTGCCGTAGTGCCGCTCCATTTGCGCCTGGATCAACTCAAGCCCCAGGGACATCACCCAGTAGATGATCGCCGCCGTGGTGAGCATTTCGATATAGCGGTAGCTGGAGCGTCCGTAGGACTGCGCCAGAAACATCACTTCCCATACCCCCATCACTGAAATCAGCGACGAGTCCTTGAGCATGGAGATGAACTGGTTGGTGGCTGGCGGGATGATGGTGCGCATGGCCTGGGGCAGGGTGACGTGCCAGAAGATCGCGCTGTCGCGCATGCCCAGGGCCAGGGCGGCTTCCCGCTGGCCCTGGGGTACGCCGAGGATACCCGCACGGAAGATCTCACTCAGGTAGGCCCCATAGTTCAGCGAGAGCGCGATGATCCCGGCAACGATTGCACCAGGCACCACACCCAATTGCGGCAGGCCCAGGTAGATCAGCAGGATCTGGATCAGCAAGGGTGTGCCGCGAAAGAACGAAGCGTAGAAACTGGCGACGCCGAAAGCCACGGCGCTGTTCGACAGCCGCCCCAGCGCTGTGACAAAGCCCAGCAGCGACGAGGCCACCATCGAGCACAGGCACAGGAATACGGTGAGTGCCGCCCCTTGCAGGAAGCCGTTGGGGGCCAGGTGTACGCCGATCAGGTTGGGCAGTTTGTCGAGAATGATCGAGAACTTCAGGTCAAAGCTCAGGAAAAAGCTGGCGAACAGGCAGAACAACGTCGCCCAGGTCAAGTAAAGCCGAGTCCGGAATCCCATGAGGCGCCGTGTGTTCACCGGTGGCTTGGGAGGTGTGGGGAATGCAGTCATTGGCTGATATCGGCGCCGATCCATTTTTGCGACAGCTTGCTCAGGGTACCGTCCTGTTTCAGTTGGGCGAAGACCTCACGCACCTTGCTGTCCCACTGTGGGTCGCCTTTTTCGATGGCCACCGAGTTGGGTTCGGCATACAGCGCATCGCCGGCGAGCTTGAAGCGCTTGTCCTGGTCCAGGCGCGGTTGGGCAGTGACCAGATTGGTGAGGATCGCATCCAGGCGCACGCCGGCGCCCAGGCCCAGGTCCTGGAACGCTACGTTGTCGGTGTCGTATGGAGCGATCTGCACGTTGTCGAAAGGGTACTGCAGGTGGGTATCTTCGGCGCCTTCGATCACCAGATTCTTGTTCAGATAGCTTTCATAGCTGGAGGCGCTGGTGAGGCCGACTTTCTTGCCGCTCAGGTCCCTGGCGCCGTGAATACGGTCATCCTTGGCGTTGACCACAATCACGGCAGGCGACGCGTAGTATTGCACCGGGAAATCGAACACCTCGGCGCGGGCTTTGCTCGGCGTCATGGAGCAGATGCAGATGTCGTAGCGCCCGCTCCAGCGGCCTGCGGCGATTACGTCCCAGGAAGGCGTTTCCAGGCGCAGCTTCACCCCCAGTTTTTGCGCAACCGCCTTGGCGACATCCACGTCGAAACCGTCGAGTTGGTTCTGCTCGTTAAGAAACGAGAACGGCGGGTAGCTTTCCATCAACACGCCGACCAGTTCCTTTTTTTGCTCGACCCGGTCCAGCGTCGTGCCTGCGAAGGCTTGAGTCGACGTGGCCAACATCGTCAGGGCCAGAGCCAGCAGCGGTTTTAGTTTCACAATCGACACCTGAATAAAAAAGAGGTTGTTAATAACCGAATGCTGCGTATTAAATAGTTATAAGAACGGCTCTCATAGTGAGTTATTTTCATAAGCTTATGAGTAAAAGGCATATGGGTAAGGCACGCACAGTAATCCTTGATGGCGGCATGGGCCGTGAACTGCAACGCCGGGGCGCGCCGTTCCGGCAGCCGGAGTGGTCAGCACTGGCACTGAGTGAAGCACCGCAGGCGGTGGAAGCGGTACACGCGGCGTATATCCAGAGCGGTGCGACCGTCATCACCAGCAACAGCTATGCCGTGGTGCCGTTTCACATCGGAGAAGCGCGCTTTGCCGCAGAGGGCCAGGCGTTGGCCGCACTCGCCGGGGAATTGGCGCGCCGTGCCGTAGAGGCCTCGGGCAAAGCCGTATTGGTCGCCGGTTCGCTGCCGCCGTTGTTTGGTTCGTACCGCCCTGACCTGTTCGAACCGCAGCGCGTGTCTGAATTGTTGACCCCACTGGTGCAAGGCCTGTCGCCCCATGTCGACCTGTGGCTGGCGGAAACTCAGAGCTCGATTGCCGAGGCACGTGCTATCCACGCCGGCCTGCCCAAGGACGGTAAGCCGTTCTGGCTGTCGTTTACCCTCAAGGATGAAGACACTGACGAGATTCCCCGCCTGCGTTCCGGCGAACCGGTGGCTGAAGCGGCCGAAGCGGCTGCGCAACTGGGCGTGCAAGTGCTGCTGTTCAATTGCAGCCAGCCCGAAGTGATCGGCGTGGCTATCGACGCGTCCTGCCAGACGTTCGAACGCCTCGGGGTGACGATCCAGGTCGGCGCCTATGCCAACGCGTTCCCGCCGCAACCCAAGGAGGCCACCGCCAATGATGGCCTGGACCCGCTGCGCGAGGATCTCGACCCGCCAGGCTACCTGCGCTGGGCTGCCGACTGGCAAGCACGGGGTGCCAGCCACCTGGGGGGGTGCTGCGGGATCGGGCCGGAGCACATTGCAGTGCTGGCCCGGCAGTTGGGCTAAGCCTCAGCGCGCCTGGCGGCGACACTCCGCCAGGCCTTTCACCTGCCCTGAACCGGTCTGGTTAGCCTCCGACAGCCACTCCTCGAAACCGGCCTGGATTGCCGACCATTCTGCGTCGATGATCGAGTACCACGCGGTATCGCGGTTCCTGCCCTTGACCACCATGTGCTGGCGGGACACTCCTTCAAAGCTGAAGCCCAACCGCTCGGCCGCGTACTTGGAGCGGGCGTTGGCGTTGTTGCACTTCCATTCCAGGCGGCGGTAGCCCTGTTCGAACGCGTATTTGGCCAGCAAGTACACCGCTTCGGTGCTTTTCGGCGAACGCTGCATCGGCGCGCCGAAGGTGACATGGCCGATTTCGATGCGGCCCTGTGCGGGGACGATGGACATCAGGCTGAGAAGGCCCTGTACCTGGCCGGTCTGGCGGTCGACCACGCAGAAGAAGTACGGGTCGCTGTGGGACGCGTGGTTGTTGAGCCAGTCATTGAAGGCGCTACGTTCCGGGAAGGGGCCGTATGGCAAGTAGTCCCACAGCTTGGGGTCGGCGCCGGGGCCCTGGAGGGCTTGGAACAACTCGTCGCCATGGCGTGCAGGGTCGAGTTTTTCCAGGCGGATGAAGCGCCCTTCAAGCAGTGTGACGGTAGGGGCCGGTGCGCCTTTCCAGTCGGCGAGGGAAGTAGTCATGCTGCGCTCCTTAAAGACCTTTGCGAAATTGGATGAACCCAGGGCGTTCGGCGATGCGTTCGTAGAGTTGGATCGCGGTGGCATTGGTTTCGTGGGTCAGCCAGTGCACCTTGGCGCAGCCATCGGCCTTGGCGGTGGCGTAGACGAACTCGATCAGCTTGCGACCGACGCCGGTGCCACGTTGGGCCGGGTCCACCAGCAAGTCCTGAAGGTAGCAGGAATTCTCGATGCTCCAATTGGAGCGATGGTAGATGAAGTTCACCATGCCCACCGCCTTGCCGTCCTGCCAGGCCAGGGCCGAGTGGGTCGGTTCGCTGGCGTCGATCAAGCGTTGCCAGGTGCTTTGGCTGACCGCGTCCGGTAGTTCGGTTTCATAGAACTTCAAGTACGCCTGCCACAGCGGCAGCCAGGCAGCGTGGTCGGCGGCGGTGACCTGGCGGATATCGATCGGGCTCATTCTGGGGCTCCTTGGGGGGGAATAAAGCGGGCGAGGGTCTGGTCGCGCACATCGGCGCTGGTTGCCAGGCCAGCACGAACGCCGGCCATGTCGGCCGCGCTGCGGTTCTGGCTGAGTTTGCGTTTACCGATCAGGCGTTCGATCGGCAGGGCGAAGCCGACGATGGCCTTGAGCATGCCGTCGATGTAATCGGCCGGAGCGTCGCTGACCTTCCAGGGCTGGGCGCGGCCGCCTTCATGGCGATCGGTCAGCGCAGTGACCACCGCGAGCAAGCGCTCGGCATCGTTGAATACCTCGGCTTTGCCATAAGCGTGCACGGCGATGTAGTTCCAGGTAGGCACGACTTTGCCGTGCTCGGCCTTGGCCGGGTAGAACGCCGGGCTGATGTAGGCCTCGGCACCGGCAAAGATCACCAGCGCTTCGCTGCCGTTCTGCAGGTCTTTCCACTGCGGATTGGCTTTGGCCAGGTGCCCGTAAAGCATGCCGTTGGGGCCTTCATCCGGGTTGAGCAGCAAGGGCAAGTGACTGGCTTGCAGGCCTTGCTCGCCAAAGGTCACCAGCTGCGCCAGGCGGGTGTGCTGGATCAGTTGCTGCAGTTCGGGCAAATCGTCGAGGGCAAAGGCGCGGGGTGTGTACATGGAAAAATTCCTTGGCGAATGCCTGCATCCTAGGCAGGCTAATGGCTCGTTGAAAGAGCCATCTGGCACCCATTTCATAGGTCCAATATGTCGCCTGTCTCGCCGCCCCTGTCGTTCAACCCCGCTGGTATTGAACTGGATCGCCGCCAAGGCCTGACGCGCCAGCTGTATGACGCCCTGCGCCAGCGGGTGCTGGACGGTCGGTTGGTCAGCGGGACGCGTCTTCCCGCCACCCGTGACCTGGCGACGGCGTTGTCGATTTCCCGCAACAGCGTGGTACGCGCCTACGATCAGTTGTATGCGGAGGGGTTTATTGAAAGCCGGGTTGGCGATGGCACCTATGTCGCCCAATTGCCCACCGCCAAAAAACTATCCACAAAAGTATCCACAGGGTTTTCAACAGCCTTATCCCCAGACTTATCCACAAAATGGGCAGATTTGCCCGAAGTCCTGGACAGTGAAGTTACCCACAGCGTGGGCTTGGCACGGATCAAAACCAATCACCTGTCTCTGCCGCCAGCGGGGCCGCCACGGGCATTTCGCGTGGGTGTGCCAGCCTTCGATCTGTTCCCGTTCGAGGTCTGGGCCAAGCTGAACGGGGCCTTCTGGCGCAAGCCGGACCTGGAGCTGCTCTGCTACGGCGACCCCGCGGGCGACGGCCGCCTGCGTGGCCTGATTGCCGCCTACTTGCGCAGCTCACGAGGCATGCAGTGCACGGCTGAACAAATAGTGATCACCAGCGGCGCGCAGCAGGCAATCAGCCTTTGTGCACAGTTGCTGGTGGAGCCTGGGGACGGCGTGGCGGTGGAAAACCCCGGCTATCGCGCGGCCGGGCATGCGTTCGCCCTGGCGGGCGGGAAATTGCATGGCGTGCCGGTGGATGGCGAGGGTATTGATTGCCAAGTGCTCAATACCCTGGAGGATTGTCGGGTGGCTTACGTCACGCCTTCCCACCAGTATCCGCTGGGTGTGGTCATGAGCCTGGCGCGCCGCCTGGAACTGCTGGCCTGGGCCGAGCGAACGGGCGGTTGGATCATCGAGGACGACTACGACGGCGAGTACCGCTACAGCGGTGCACCGTTGTCGCCCCTGGCCGCGCTGGATCGCAGTGGGCGCGTGCTCTATGTCGGCACCTTCGGCAAGGTGGCTTTTCCGGCGTTGCGCCTGGGCTACCTGGTGTTGCCGCCGGCCCTGGTGGAGGCGTTCGCCCGGCGCCGTGCTGTCGACATGCGCCACTCCGAAGTCAGCACCCAGGCGGTAATGGCCGAGTTCATGGCTGCGGGGCATTTCCAGCGGCATATCCGGCGCATGCGCCGTGCTGCGTTGAGTCGGCGCAATGCTTTGTTGGCCGGCTGGCCAAAGGGGCTGGCGGGTGTGGGTGAGTTACCCCCTGTCAGCGCAGGGCTGCACCTGACCGTACGGGTCGCCAGCCTGGCTCGGGAACAGCGACTGCTTGCGCAGGCACGGGCCGTAGAGGTCGAGGTCAACGGTTTGAGCAGTTACTGGCTGGCACAGTCGAGCACGCCAGTGAACCAGCGCGCCGGCCTCGTGCTGGGATTTGCTGCGGTACCCGAGCACGCCATCGCCCTGGCATTGCAGCGCCTGCGCGCAGCGTGGCAGGTCGTTGACTAAGCGCGCACGGTAGTGACAGGAGGAGTGACCCGGACGGTAGATAAATAGAGGCAGAAGGCGTCGACTCAGGCCTCCTTCTTTTCGAAAAACAGTCGGTCGGCCTGCTTCAGGCTGATCTCGCTGAGGTAGTAGTCAATCCTTTGGGCTTCGCTCAGGCCTACGGTGGTGTCGGCGGCCAGTCCCTTGAGCTGCTCGGCCGGGGTTTTCAAACGTGCGGCGATGTAGTACTTGGCCGGTGTCCAGGAGGCGCTGTAGTGGAAGTGCGCATACCACAGCGGCTTGCCGGAGCTGCGTTCGACGATGCTGTACTCATCGAGGTAGTCGGGCCGGGGACTTTTGAGTTTGCGTCGGGTGATTGTCTTCTTGATCTTGATTTCATTGTGATTGAGCAGCCACTCGACATTCTCGATCGTTGGTGCCTGCGTCTTGTGCAGCCTGAGCAGGTGTTCGCGGCTGCGTCGGTATAGCTGAGCAATAGCCGTATCGAGCGCTTTGTTGACGGCACTGGCCGGTTGATTGACGTTTTCGGTGATGTTTCCTTGGGTCAAGGCCTGGTCGATGGCTTCGCTGGCGCGTTCCAGGCGCAAGGCTTGCTGGTGATAGAGGTTTTCGATGCCTAAGGTTGTGCGCTCCTCCTGGTTGGCCCGGACATCTGCCTGGCGCAGGAACTCAGGCAGCGTGTCCAGCAAGGCCTGGCCTTCGCGGACGGCGGCCTGAATATCGAGGGTAGCTGCCGGCTCTGTCGACGTCTGGACGCGCTCAACCCACACCCCCGGGGATTTCTGATGATAGGTGGCAATGATCTTTTGGGTGATCGGCGAGCGGATATCCACCAGGTCGGTTTGCTCCCCGGTGGGCGACAGGCGCGGTTCGCCGATGCGGATACCCTCGTAGCGCGTGCGGATGAATTGGCTGTTTGGCCGTGGTGGCAATGGTGGCGGGATAGGACGCAGCCTGAGGGCATCTCTTTCGACACTCAACAGCGCCAGGTTCTGTGTGGCCTCCCGGCTGAACGCCTTGAGCTGGTCGCGCAGACCCTGTATCCGAGTCGGTTGCGTATGCGCTGTATAGCGTTCGGCAAAGTCACTCAGGCGTTCCCCGATGACCTGGAACTGGCCGACCAGGCTGCCCAGTGTGCCGATACGTTCGTCGAGGCGCGACTCGCTGCGCTCTTTCAACGTATCGGTCAGGCATTGAATGGCGATATCGGCGGTGTCGACGATCGAGTCGATGGTTGACCAGGCCTCTGGGGCGGAGGCCAGCGTATCCTCCGCCAGGCACAGGTGGCGAGTGAGGGTGACCTGCAGGGCCGTGAGGTGTTCGCGGGGGTAATGCGGCAATGTGCTTTTAGTGTCGCGGATCAACGTGAAGCCTTCCTTGGACAGTTGCCTGAGTTCATCGAAGCGGGTGTTCATGTAGTCAAGGCGGTCGAGCATGTCCTGGGTCAGGTCGATCATCTGGCGCGCGTCGTCAAAGGGCCGTTGGCTCGTTGGGCTATGGAGTTGGTCCAGTACCTTGCGCATCATCGGGGCAAAGCGGGTGAGAGCCTCGCGGATGCCCGCGTAAGTGAATTCAATCTGCACCTTGAGGTAGGAGATGGCTTTGGTGGCGTAGTCCGCTGACGGCGCGAAGACATTCAGCTGCTTGAGCTGTTGCAGCACGGTTTCGTAGTTGTCGCGTTGAGCGACCAAGGTCTGCAAGTAGTTTTGTCGGCGTGTCTCTGCGGTGTCGGCAGTGCCCTGAGTCATGGCCTCATAAGCTTTTTGCAGCTCGGCCTGGGCGTCTTTCTTGGTTTTTTCGAAGTCACTCAGTTGGCGACGCAGGCGTTGAGCACGCTCTTCGGCCAGGGCCTTGGCTATCCGTGCCTTCAATGTGGGTCCCCCACCACGCAGGCGCAGGCGTGTGTCGATAAACCAGTTACCTTGGCGATTGCTGACCAGCAAAGGGCCGAGGCGGGACAATTGTTTCGAGTCGACGATGATGACGTTGCCACTTTCATCAACGATCACTTGATACCAACGATTGCCCACGGGCGCATAGAGTTTGTCGGCGAGCTTATAGAGATGCTGGTTTGGGCCGCGTTCGCTGATCGGCGCGCCAAGGTTGCTGGGCTTTTCGACTTTGTAGCTGTCCAGGAGCGCGGCCAGGTGTGATCCACCACGATGGGTGGCGCCGCTGGTGTGCAACGGTTGTGAGCGATCCGAAGGGATCTCAGAAATTTTGACATCTGGGATCTTGCGAATCGTGGTCGCCGGTCTTTTTTCCGGCGCTGGCTTGATCGGGATGGGTTGCTGGGCGATGGGCCGCGATGGTTTGGATTGTCGGGTCACGCTGTGCAGCGTGACGGCCATGCCCAGGTTGAGCAGCAGGTCAGTGATGGCGCCCCAGCGTGAGCGGTGTTGTGGGTCTTCTTCGGCGTCGACCACTTCTTGCAGTTGGTCCATTATTTGCCAGATCCATGCCGCCACCCCGGCCGTGCGCCCGAGGAACGGCAAGGCTGCGTTGAATATCAGCCAGCCGGTGCGCTCCAAGGTAGCCCAGCGCGCATCCGCGTTGGAGACCGACTGACGATCGGCCAATGTCACCAGTGCATTGGCGTTGGCCTTGAACAGGGTGGCGAGCCTATCGCCATTGAGGGTTTCCTCGCCCAGCAGCAGCGGGCCGCTCAGGCTCAGCACTTTGGCCGGTTCTACCAGGAAATCCACCACCGACCAGGGCGACGGTAAGGTGCCTGGAAACACATACCGGCTGTAATCCGTGCGCACGCTATCCGGCAACCAGGCGAGCACCGATTCGCGCAGGCTCGGGGATTGCTGGATCGCGTAGATCAGATTGGCGGGAGATGGGTATTGGCTCAGGGGCTCGTCGAGCAGTGGACGGTAAAGTAAGCAGGGCCCGGCATGCAGATCGGCGGGACCGATCACAAACATGTTCGCGACGGTGTTCGGTTTGCCGTTGCCGTTTTTCGTCAGAAAGGCCAACGGCCGTATGACGATAGTATTGCCCTCCACTGTGCGATCCGCTGCGTTGTCCTGCATCACGGCCGTCACATAACGGTATCCGCGTTCGTCGATGCCCCCTTTTTGATTGAGTTTGTAGTGCAGCGCCAACAGCGGTAGCTGAATGCGTAGATGGCTGGTGTAGAGCTTCTCACGTCGCGACGACTCTATCGGGTCATCCAGCAGTTTGCTTTTGATCAACGCCGGGTAGGCGCTGCCGATGTCGATGCGGGTAATCAGGGTTTCCAGGTAGCCGACGGTGAGCCACTCGGGAATTGTGCCGCCGTTGCTTCTGCGTAGGGTCTTGTTGCCCAACGGCAGGGCGATCAGGTTTTGCAGGGCCAGTTGCGCCAGGCTGAACGTGGTGGTCACGGTTTGTCCGGGCACCGTGAACGTACCCCAGATGACAGGGCTCTGGACCACGATTTCGATCTTGTCCAAGGCCAGATGCTTGGCGTCTTTGTGGTCTTTGTTCATCTGCGCTTTCAGCGCATCGAGTGCGTATTGCTCGATGGGGGCAATGCCGTCGTCGTAGGCGTGGCCCTCGTTCAGGCTATGCAGTGCTGCCAGGTCTTTGAGGTGGCGGCCATAGGCGTCCTGTTCCGGGCTGGAAGCCTCGCTGAGCCAATCGGGCAAGGCGTCCCTGAACCAGTCGAGGCCAGGGGAGCGCCGGGGCTGGCCATTGCCGGCAGGGGCCGTGACGGAGCCGGGCAGCTGTTGCGTCGTGTCCGTAAAGCGGATGGCGCCGATGGCGTCGATTTGAATGGAGATCAAGATGCAGGCTTGCTGGTCGAAAAAGTTGCCGTCGGGCTCGAACAGGCGCCAATCGATTTTCTTGCCCAGCGCACGGTCTGGCAGGTAATTCTCCAACGCGGCTCCCAAGGCCTCGATCGAGTTGAATTTTTCATAGCCGTGCCCTGGCGAATAGGTCAGCAGCACCTCTTGGCCGTTTTGTCTGCCGACCAGTACGGCGATCAGGCTGTCATTGAGGTGGGTGGCTTTGCCGTCGTCGTCGATCAGAAAAATGTCCACCAGACAGGCACGGGACGCATAGGGATCATTGCGTTTGCGGACATCCGGATCCGGGGCGGCATACAGGCTGCGCGCCATGACGCAATCCTCATGTGTCCAACCGTCCACCGTCTCGACATTCCAAAAGCTGCGAAGGGCGCTGGACAGTTGCTGCCAATGGGGCGCTGAACCGTTCTCGGACATGTTCCAGTATTCTGCCTGTTGCTCCTGGAAGCCTGTGATCATCACTGGCGCCAGCAAATTGATAATGTTGGCGATTTCTTCGATGCGTACCTGCAGGTGCACCGCTGGCTCAAAGATTGGCAGCCGGGTGAGAAAGTGTTCCCCCTCGATATAGATCGTCGGTACGCCGAGTACGGCCTGTTTGGCCAGGACGTCGGCGAGTGCCTGGTACTGGGGAGGCTTGGCCACGACTTGATCACCGACGACGTCCCACACCGGCGTGCCAACCATCGTGCTATTGGGGTCTATATCCAATTGGGGGTAGCGCGCTTTGAGCTCACGTCGCAGCAAGGCGGCGGCCACCTCCCTAAACGCAGGGCCAGTGGACAACTGAGTGATCAGGGTGGCGGTGGAATAAAAGCGTGGCAGTAGTGGCGAATCTGAGGTGTCTGTGATTGAAGTCATGGGAGACCTGACAGGCTTGTGATGGGCATAGGCCGAGGCTCTGCCTCGGGTATGCCCATGCTAGAAAGCGCGCTGTCAGGAGGGCGGTGTTTATGTATGCGTCTCAGGTGCCGGACTTGATCTTGGTCCAGGCGCGGGTCCTGGCACGTTCGGCATCACGGCCCAGGGGTTTCAGGGTATAGAGCCCCGCCATCGCCGCCTCGGTGGGGTACAGGTTGGGGTTGTTGCGGATCGCCGGGTCGACCTGTTCGGTCGCATCCTTGTTCGGGTTGGGGTAGCCGACAAAATCGCTGATCGGCGCGATCACCTGGGGTTGCAGCAGGTAGTTGATAAAGGTGTAGGCGTCCTGTGGGTTCTGCGCGCCCTTGGGAATGGCGAGCATGTCGAACCAGATCGGCGCGCCCTCCTTGGGCAGGCGCATATCCACCACTACGCCGTTCCTGGCCTCCTTGGCGCGGTTGGCCGCCTGGGAGAAGCTGCCCGAATAACCCACGGCCACGCAAATGTCACCGTTGGCGATATCGGCCATGTACTTGGACGAATGGAAATAGGTGATGTACGGGCGGATCTTCATCAACAGCGCCTCGGCCTTGACGTAGTCCTTGGGGTTGCTGCTGTTGGGGTCCAGGCCCAGGTGCTGCAGGGCCAACGGCAGGATCTCCGAAGGCGAGTCGAGCAGGGCCACGCCGCATTGCTTGAGCTTGCTGATGTTCTCTTCCTTGAAAATCAGGTCCCAGCTGTCCACCGCAGCGTTGTCGCCGAGCGCAGCCTTGACCTTGGCCGGGTTGAAGCCGATCAGGATGGTGCCGTACATGTAGGGCACGGCGAATTTATTGCCGGGGTCATTGGCCTCGATCAGCTTCATCAGCTTGGGGTCGAGGTGGTTCCAGTTGGGCAATTGGCTGCGGTCCAGGGGCTGGAACACGCCGGCTTCGATCTGCTTGGCGAGGAACACGTTGGAGGGCACCACCACGTCATAGCCGGAGTTGCCGGTGAGCAGCTTGGCCTCCAGTGCTTCGTTGGTGTCGAAGATGTCGTAGACCAGCTTGATCTTCGGGTTCTGCGCCTTGAAATCCTCCAGTGCCTTGGGCGTGATGTAGTCGAACCAGTTATAGACTTTCAGGGTTTTTTCTTCGGCGTGTGCGGTGCTGCTCAGCACGGCGGCGCAGAGCACAAGCGACTTGAGCATATTCATTGGGCGGCCCCCTCAAAACCTTCGAGCACATTGACGGCGTTGATGCCGATTTCTTCCACCGCGTAACCGCCTTCCATCACGAACAGCGTCGGCTTGCCCAGGCGTGCGATGCGCGCGCCCATGGTCAGGTAGTCCGGGCTGTCGAGCTTGAACTGGGAGATCGGGTCATCCTTGAAGGTGTCCACGCCCAGCGAGACCACGAGGATGTCGGCGTCGTAGTGTTCGATCTCCCGGCAGGCCTGCTCCAGTGCTGCGCTCCAGGTGTCCCAGCCGGAGCCGGCGGGTAGCGGGTAGTTGAAGTTGAAGCCTTCGCCTGCGCCTTCGCCCAGCTCATCGGCATAGCCCAGGAAAAACGGAAACTCGGCCTCCGGGTGACCGTGGATCGAGGTAAACAGCACATCGCGGCGGTCGTAGAAAATCGACTGGGTGCCGTTGCCGTGGTGGTAGTCCACATCGAGGATCGCGACCTTGCGGTGGCCCTGGTCGAGAAACGCCTGGGCGGCAATCGCGGCGTTGTTCAGGTAGCAATAACCGCCCATCAAGTCGCTGGCGGCGTGATGGCCCGGTGGGCGGCACAACGCGAACGCACTGTGGGCGCCGCGCTGGATCGCCTGTTGTGCGGTGAGCGCCACTTGCGCCGCCGAGTAGGCCGCCTGCCAGGTCCCGGCGGTAATCGGCGCGCCGCCGTCGAAACTGTAATAGCCCAATTGGCCGTGCAGGCTGGTGGGCAGCACGCGGCGCAGGGTGCGCGCGGGCCAGGTGTAGGGCAGCAGATCGCCGTCCTCGCCGTATTCGGTCCAGCGCGCCCAGGCGCCTTTGAAGAAATCCAGGTAGTCGCGGTTGTGAATGCGCTGCAAAGGCGCCAGGCCAAAGTCGTATGGCGCCTGCACTGGCCCCAATTCGCGGTCCTTGACCCGCTGCAGCACATGGTCGGCCCGCGAGGGCATTTCGAAGCAGGGCATCAGTTGCCCGTCCATCAATTCGCAGCGGCCGTGGTGCAGGTGGTGATCGTCCGAGTAGATCGTCAGCATTCTTGTTCTCCGCAGGCTGGGTCGGTGCATGCAGTCTTGCGGTGGGCGCGGTTCAAGAGAACGGCAGGAGCGGCCAAAAGGGGATGAATATGGCCAAAGTCTCTGTCCGTAATTCGCCCCTCAATGGCGCATCATGCTCGAAATTGGCTCGGTGCTAAGCCGCTCCAGCGCACAAATGCATGCCGGAAACTCGCTGTTTCGCTGAACCCCAAGGCCTCGGCAATCCGGTAGATCGGCCACTGGTCCTCCGCCAGCAGTTGCTTGGCGCGCTCGAAGCGCAACTCGTCCAACAGCTCCTGGTAGCTGCAACCCTCGTCGTGCAAATGCCGGCGCAGGGTGCGCGCCGAGCAGTTCATCTGCATGGCCAGGCCTTCCAGGCCCGGCGCGGCGTTGAGTTGCGCGGTGAGCAACTGGCGAATCCTGCCCAGCCAGGCCTGGCGCCCGGTGAACTCCAGGTTCTGCTTGCGGCAGCGCTCGGCCATGGCCTGGTGGGTGACGGCGTCTGCCAGCGGCAGTGGCTGTTCGAGCCAGTGCCGATCGAAGGCAAACGCGTTGGCGGTGGCCTGGAACTGCAACGGGCAAGGGAAGCTTTCGGTATAACGCGCGCAGTAGTCCGGGGCGTCGTACTCGAAGCGTGCGGCGAGCAGTGGCAGCGGCTGGCCCAGCAGGTCGTCGCAGATGACCTTCAGCGAGGCCAGGCACAATTCGATATTGAACATCTCAAGCGTCGGGTCTTCGCGATAATCACAGGCGGTGAACCAGACGCGCTGGCCATCTTCCTCCAGGCTCAGCTCGAAAAGTGTTCCCAACAGCGCCGGGTAGTGCAGCGCCAGGCGCAAGGCGTCACCAAAGGTGGCACTGGTGAGCAGGGCATAGCCGAGTATGCCATAGGCCGATACATGCATCTGCCGGCCCAGTTCCAGGCCGATATCCCGACGCCGCGCTACGGCATTGGCACACACGCGCATCTCCTGGTTGGTGGTGATGCGCGTGTCGGCGCGGCTCAAGTCCGCCGCGCAGATGCCGCTGCCAGCCAGCAGTTCCTGGGCCGGCAAGCCTTCGGCCTTGAAAGCGTTAAGCACCAGGGACACGGCGTTGAGAGTGGTCAGGTGGGAGTGCAGCATAGGGGGCTTCCAGCCAGGGGATGGCTGGAAGGGAAGCAAGTTACAGGCCGGTCAGCTCAGCTCGCCACACAGGTCGAGTTCCACCAGGCGACGAACCTCGGCGGTGTCGAGCCCCGCACCGAGCAGTGCATTGAGCTTGCCGAACACCGCTTCGCGGGTCATGCCGCCACCGGACAACACGCCGACGCCGCGCAAACGGCTGCCCGCTTCGTACACATCCAGCTCCACACCGCCTTCATGGCATTGGGTGATCGCCACCACCACAACGTCTTGATCGTGCGCGCGTTGGAGGCAGGCCAGGAACGCCGGGTTGTCGCTCGGCCCGGTGCCGCTGCCGAAGCATTCCAGCACCAACGCCTGAATGCCGCTGTCGATCAGTGCATCCAGTTGCCCGGCGGCAATACCCGGCACCAGCGGCAGCACACCGACGTTGGCCACGGCTTTGGGCTGACGGTAATGCAGGGCGGCCGGGATCATTTCGGCCTGGGCGACGCCGCCATTGCGCTGCAGGGCAGCAAACGGGTGGCGACCGAAACTGCGGATTTTCGCGCAGCGGGTCGGCGCCATCAGCGCACCGTGGAAGAACAACTGCACGCCCGGCGCCAGGCCTTCGCCCAGCGCCGCCAAGGCACCGCTGACGTTTTCCCAGGCATCGCTGTCGGGCACGCCGGCGGGTAGCATGGAGCCGGTGAACACCACCGGCGCCGGCAGGCCGAGCAGTTGGAAGCTCATGGCGGCGGCACTGTAGGCCAGCGTGTCAGTGCCGTGCAGGATCAGTACGGCGTCGCAGCCGGCGTCCACCGCCTCAACCACGGCGGCGTGCAGGCGCTGCCAGTAGACGGGGGTCATGTTGGCGCTGTCGATCAGCGGCGACATTTCCTGGAAGCGCCAGGCGGGCACTTGCGCGTCGGCAAGCTGTTCGCGCATACGCGCCTCAAAACCTGAAGCGGGCGCCAGGCCGTTGGCGCTGGCCTGCATGCCGATAGTGCCACCGGTGTAGAGCACCATCACGTTGTTAGCTGGGGACATCGAATTTTCTCCTGAACGAAAAACGCCGCCGGGCCCAGAGCATGCCCAAGGCCGGGCGGCGTGTCATCTCTCTACACTCAGCGTTGCGCTTGAGCGTTCAGTTCAGCGGTAGTTTGAGCGCTTGGCTCAGGCTTGACCGGGTTGGCTGGCCAGGCCTTGCGGTCCAGGTCCAGGTCAGGGAACTGGCTGGAATCGAATACCGGGGTCTTGATGCCTGCGGCGCGCTGGTTGTCGTAGTCGTTGAGGATGCGCATGGCGATCTTGAACAGGAACGCCAGGGCGAACAGGTTGACGAACGCGAGCAGGGTCATGGTGATGTCGGCGAAGGCGAACACGGTGCTCAGGTTCTCGATGGAACCCCAGAAAATCAGCACCAGCACCAGGGCGCGGTAGCCCATCAGCACCTTGCGGTTGTTGCCTACCAGGAAGCGCAGATTGCTCTCGCCCAGGTAGTAGTTGTACATGATCGAGGTGAACACGAACAACGCCAGGGCCACCGAGATGAACATGCGGCCCCAGTCGCCCACCACCGCCGCCAGGGAGTTCTGGGTCAGGGCAATGCCGTCGCCTTCGAAGCCCGGGGTGTAGAAGCCGGAGAGCAGGATCAGCAACGCGGTACAGGTGCAGATCACGAAGGTATCGAGGAACACGCTGAACGCCTGCACCACGCCCTGGGCGATCGGGTGTTCGACCGACGCCACCGCCGCCACGTTAGGCGCACTGCCCAGGCCGGCTTCGTTGGCGAACACACCGCGCTTCACACCCATGATGATCGCGCTGCCCACCAGGCCCCCGAAGGCCTGGTCGAGGCCGAAGGCGCTCTTGACGATGGTCGCGAGCATGGCCGGCACATGGTCGAATTGCAGCACGATTACATAGAGAGTCACGGCGATGTAGACCAGGGTCTTGACCGGCACCAGCAGGTCGGCAATCGAGGCGATGCGCTTGATCCCGCCGATGAACACCAGGCCCAGCAGTACCGCCAGCGCCAGGCCAGTGTAGGTGGTGTCCAGGCCAAAGGCGTTGTTCAGCGAGTGGGTCACGGCGTGGGCTTGCAGGCCGTTGAAAGCAAAACCGAAGGTCACCAGCAACAGGAACGCCATGACCATGCCCAGCCAGCGCTTTTGCAAACCGTGCTGGATGTAGTAGGCCGGGCCGCCACGGAAGGTGCCTTCCGCGTCGGTGCGCTTGTACAGCTGGCCGAGGGAGCACTCGATAAAGCTCGACGACATGCCCACCAGTGCGGTAACCCACATCCAGAACACGGCGCCCGGGCCACCCAGTGTCACGGCAATACCGACACCGGCAATGTTACCGGCACCCACGCGACCGGCCAGGCTGAGCATCAGCGCCTGGAAGGAGCTGAGCTGGTCGGAGCTGTTTTTCAGACTGTCGCGAAACACCGAAAACATGTGGAAGAAGTGACGCAGTTGTACGAAACGCGAGCGAATCGTGAAATAACCGCCGAGCCCGACAATGAGCACGATCAGTACTTTCCCTGAGAGGAAGTCGTTGATGACTTCGAGCATGGAGTGTTCCTCGCTGATTTTTCTAATGGCAAACGCAGGACGGTTCGACGCTATCGCTCAGCACCAGGCAGTGCACGACGTTCGACCCCAATCCTTTTGCGGGTGTTGTTATTCATGCGGTTTCGCGCTGTACAGGACCTCGTAACCGACGATCTCTGACGCGAAGAGGGGCGGCACTATACCTAGGCGAACGTGATCCGTCTGCTCGGGGCGATTAAAGGTTTCAGCTGGGCGGTGGGCCTGCAGAGCGATATTGGCGTTTTTATAGGCTTCATTTCACAACCTCGGGGCAAAAAAAAGGGCCTGAAGAACGAGCCTTCAGGCCCTCAAAAGGTGAGAGGTGTCTAGTCCCTCAGCCTGGTGAGCGGTGCAACAAACGCTTAGGCCTTCAGCGGGACCAAGCGTGGAGCAATCATGTTTTCGGGGCGCAGGATGTCGTCGAGTATGGCGTCGTCGAGCAAGCCTTCTTCGCGCACCAGTTCCAGCACGCCACGGCCGCTTTCGAGGGCGATACGGGCGATGCGGGTGGCGTTTTCATAGCCGATGTACGGGTTCAGCGCGGTAACCAGGCCGATGGAGTGCTCCACCAGTTCGCGGCAGCGGGCTTCGTTGGCGGTGATGCCGACGATGCAGTGCTCGCGCAGCATGTCCATGGCACGTTGCAGCAGGCGGATCGAGTCGAAGATCTTGAAGGCGATCAGCGGCTCCATCACGTTCAGTTGCAGTTGGCCGCCTTCGGCCGCCATGGTCAGGGCCAGATCGTTACCGATGACCTGGAACGCCACCTGGTTCACGGCTTCCGGGATCACCGGGTTGACCTTGCCGGGCATGATCGAGCTGCCTGGCTGGCGGGCCGGCAGGTTGATCTCGTTGATGCCGGTGCGTGGGCCGCTGGACAGCAGGCGCAGGTCGTTGCAGATCTTCGACAGCTTCACCGCAGTACGCTTGAGCATGCCGGAGAACAGCACGAAGGCGCCCATGTCGGAGGTGGCTTCGATCAGGTCGGCAGCCGGCACGACCGGCTGGCCGCTGATTACCGCCAGGCGCTGTACGGCCAGGGCCTGGTAGCGCGGGTCGGCGTTGATGCCGGTACCGATGGCGGTGCCGCCCAGGTTTACTTCGGTCAGCAGCTCAGGCGCCAGGGTTTTCAGGCGTGCCAGGTCTTCACCCAGGGTGGTGGCGAAGGCGCGGAATTCCTGGCCCAGGGTCATCGGCACGGCGTCTTGCAACTGGGTGCGGCCCATTTTCAGTACGTGGCTGAATTCTTCGCCCTTGGCGGCGAAGGCCTGGATCAGGCTGTCGAGGCTGGCCAGCAGCGCGTCATGGCCCAGCAGCAGACCCAGGCGGATCGCGGTCGGGTAGGCGTCGTTGGTCGACTGCGCCATGTTCACGTCGTTGTTGGGGTGCAGGTACTGGTACTCGCCCTTCTTGTGGCCCATGGCCTCCAACGCGATGTTGGCGATGACTTCGTTGGCATTCATGTTGGTTGAAGTGCCGGCGCCGCCTTGAATCATGTCCACCACGAACTCTTCGTGGAAATCGCCGCGGATCAGACGGGCACAGGCTTCGCTGATGGCAGCGTGCTTGGCTTCGCTGAGCTGGCCCAACTCGCGGTTGGCGTCAGCCGCCGCTTGCTTGACCATCGCCAGACCGACCACCAATTTCGGGTAATGCGAAATCGGAACGCCCGAGAGGCGGAAGTTGTTCACCGCTCGCAGGGTCTGGATGCCGTAATACGCTTGAGCCGGTACTTCAAGTACGCCAAGCAGGTCTTTTTCGGTACGGAAAGATGCAGCGGAGGACATGACGGAAATCATCTCGATATGGACCCGGAACTGGCCGGAACGCTGCGAATGCTAGGCTTGTAGAACTTTTTGGGCCAATGCTGTTAAACACTGGCCTATGCACAAACGGCATAATGCGAGTGTGACCCGGTTATCATGGCGGGCGTGTGTGCCAAAATGGTGCGTACCCACGGGAGGCAGTAATGAACCTTGAGAGCAAATGGCTGGAAGACTTCAGCGCCTTGGCGGCGACCCGCAGTTTTTCCCAGGCGGCGGAGCGGCGCTTCGTCACCCAGCCGGCGTTCAGCCGACGCATCCGCAGCCTGGAGGCGGCCCTGGGTCTGACCCTGGTCAACCGCTCGCGCACGCCGGTGGAGCTGACGGCGGCGGGCCAGTTGTTCCTGGTCACTGCCCGCACGGTGGTCGAGCAGCTCGGTGAAGTGCTGCGCCATTTGCATCACCTGGAAGGCGGGCAGGGCGAGGTCATGCAAGTGGCTGCGGCGCACTCCCTGGCCCTGGGCTTCTTCCCGCGCTGGATCGCGCAACTGCGCAACGAAGGCTTGAACATCGCCACGCGGCTGGTGGCCACCAACGTCGGCGACGCTGTGCACGCCCTGCGTGAAGGCGGTTGTGACCTGATGCTGGCGTTCTACGATCCCGACGCCGCGATGCAAATGGATTCGGATATCTTCCCGTCACTGCATCTGGGCAACACCGAAATGCTCCCGGTGTGTGCCGCCGATGCCGACGGCAAACCGATGTTCGACCTGGAAGGCGACGGCAGCGTCCCGTTGCTGGCCTACAGCGCCGGCGCGTTTCTCGGTCGCTCGGTGAATTTGCTGCTGCGCCAGCGTGCGCTGCGCTTCACGACGGTGTACGAAACCGCCATGGCCGACAGCCTCAAGAGCATGGCCCTGGAAGGCCTGGGCATTGCCTGGGTGCCGCAGTTGAGCGTGCGTGCCGAGCTGGCGCGTGGTGAGCTGGTGGTCTGCGGCGGGCCGCAATGGCATGTGCCGCTGGAGATCCGCCTGTACCGCTGTGCCTTGGTACGCAAGGCGAATGTGCGGTTGTTGTGGCGCAAGCTCGAAGGCGGGGCGGCGCAGAATACGTGAGCTCCTCGCACAAGGTTTCGTGGTGCCTTGGACTGACTTCAAAGTCAATAAAACCGCCACTTTGCGCCGCTAGACAGATGGTCATCCCAGGGGCTGTTTATCTGGATTATTACGGTATACTGCGCGGCCTTCGGCCGGTCCAACCGGCCTTAATTCGTACACCAAGCCACGCCGGATTTCCCGCGTGGCTTGTTGTTTTTTGACGCGCCTGTGGGCGCCCAGAGAGAAGAGGCACGACGATGAGTGCATTGGTTGGCGTGATCATGGGCTCCAAGTCCGATTGGTCCACCCTTAGCCACACCGCCGATATGCTGGAAAAACTCGGCATTCCCTACGAAGTGAAAGTGGTCTCCGCCCACCGCACTCCGGATTTGCTGTTCCAGTATGCCGATGAAGCAGAATCCCGTGGCATCGAGGTGATCATCGCCGGTGCCGGCGGTGCAGCGCACCTGCCCGGCATGTGTGCGGCCAAGACCCACCTGCCGGTGCTCGGCGTGCCGGTGCAGTCGGCGATGCTCTCGGGCGTGGATTCGCTGTTGTCCATCGTGCAGATGCCGGCCGGTATCCCGGTGGCGACCCTGGCGATCGGCAAGGCCGGCGCGATCAACGCCGCCCTGCTGTCCGCCAGTATCCTGGGCGCCAAGCACCCGCAATTCCATGCGGTGCTGAAAAAATTCCGTGCTGAGCAGACAGACAGCGTGCTGGACAATCCAGACCCACGCATCGCCTGAGGTTGTTGACGATGAAAATCGGTGTAATCGGTGGCGGCCAACTGGGCCGCATGCTGGCCCTGGCGGGAACCCCGCTGGGGATGAACTTCGCTTTCCTGGACCCGGCGCCGGATGCCTGTGCGGCGGCCTTGGGTGAACACCTGCGCGCTGACTACAGCGACCCGGACCACCTGCGTCAACTGGCCGACGAAGTCGACCTGGTGACCTTCGAGTTCGAAAGCGTTCCGGCTGAAACCGTGGCGTTCCTGTCGCAATTCGTGCCGGTATACCCGAGCGCCGAAGCCCTGCGCATCGCCCGTGACCGCTGGTTCGAGAAAAGCATGTTCAAGGACCTGGGCATTCCGACCCCGGCCTTCGCCGATATCCAGTCCCAGGCGGACCTGGATGCCGCGGTCGCCAGCATCGGTCTGCCCGCCGTGCTGAAAACCCGCACCCTGGGTTACGACGGCAAGGGCCAGAAAGTCCTGCGCACCGCCGCCGATGTGGTCGGCACCTTCGCCGAGCTGGGCAGCGTCGCCTGCCTGTTGGAAGGCTTCGTGCCATTCACCGGTGAAGTCTCGCTGATCGCCGTGCGTGCCCGTGATGGCGAAACCCGCTTCTACCCATTGGTGCACAACACCCATGACAGCGGCATCCTCAAGCTGTCCGTGGCCAGCACCGACCACCCGTTGCAAGCGCTGGCCGAAGACTATTCCGGCCGTGTACTCAAGCAGCTGGATTACGTCGGCGTGATGGCGTTCGAGTTCTTTGAAGTCGACGGTGGCCTCAAGGCCAACGAAATCGCCCCGCGCGTGCACAACTCCGGGCACTGGACCACCGAAGGTGCCGAGTGCAGCCAGTTCGAAAACCATCTGCGGGCGGTGGCGGGCTTGCCGTTGGGTTCCACGGCCAAGGTCGGTGAGAGCGCCATGCTCAACTTCATTGGTGTGGTGCCGCCCGTGGAAAAAGTCATCGCCATCGACGACTGCCATCTGCATCACTATGGCAAGGCCTTCAAGGCCGGGCGCAAGGTCGGCCACGCCAACCTGTGCTGCAAGGACCGTGCGACGCTGCAAGCGCAGATCCTCAAGGTCGAAGCGTTGATCGCCGAGCAATAAGCCAGGGAGCGGCGGGAACCATTCGGCGACCGCCGTCCTCTGATTGCAGGATGCCAAAGCCTGACTAGGCTTTGGCATAGCTCACCTACATTCAGAGGGAAGTGCCATGGGTATCATCGGAACCATCTTTATCGGCTTGATCGTCGGCCTGCTCGCGCGTTTCCTGAAACCAGGCGACGACAGCATGGGCTGGATCATGACCATCCTGCTGGGCATCGCGGGTTCGCTGGTCGCCACTTACGGTGGCCAGGCCCTGGGCATCTACCAGGCAGGCCAGGGCGCTGGCTTCCTCGGCGCGCTGATTGGCGCCATCGTGCTGCTGGTGATCTACGGCCTGCTGAAAAAGAAATGATCTAAGCGACGAAGCCCTCTGCGCTGCGCAGGCGCGGAGGGCTAGAATGCTCGCCACCTGTACTTGCCGAGCCTCTCCATGCGCCGTCTTTTGTTGATACTCCTCCTGCTGAGCCCTGGCCTGGCGCACGCCGGCGAACTGCCGGAAACAGACTGGCTCGATCTGATGCCGCTGTCGGATCAAAAAGCCCTCGAAGCCATGCCCGAGATCGACCACAACTCGCCCGAGGCCCAAGGCACGTTCACCGACAAGGGTGGCCTGAAGCAGAGCAAAGGCTTGCCGGCGGTGATGTATTCAACCAAGACCGTGGCGGCCATGAATGGCAAGAACATCCGCATCGGCGGTTATCCGGTGCCGTTGGAGACCGACGCCAAGGGCCGCAGCACGCTGTTCTTCCTGGTGCCTTACCCTGGGGCGTGCATCCACGTGCCGCCTCCGCCGCCGAACCAGCTGGTGTTGGTGCGTTATCCAAAAGGACTGAAGCTGGATGATATCTATACGCCGCTGTGGGTCACGGGCACGTTGAAGGTGGAGAAGGTCAATAACGATCTGGCGGATGCCGCTTATGCGCTGGACGCCGGAAAAGTACGCGTGGTCAAGGAATCCGATCTTTAAAGGGCTGCGCATAACCAATGTGGGAGGGCCGCAAGCCCCCTTCCACATTTTGATTGTCGTTCTTACAGGGCGACAGCGCTGATGCTCACGCCCAAGGTGTGGCTTTCACCGGGTGCCAGACTCACCACATCATCCAGCACATTGGCTGTCTCGATGCACAACATGCCCGTCCAGCCATCGTCAGCCATGTCATCAAACGCCTTGGCACGTTCGGTCCAGGGGTTCCAGATCACCGTTGACGTCGAGCCCTCGGCAGTGAGCTGGATACGGCGCTGCCAATCTTTATCGACAATACTCAGCTGTGCAGGCGTATCGAGGTAGATACGGTCAGTCTCGCCGGTGAAATGCAGCAACCCGGCTTGCTGCTTCGTTGCCCAGTTGTCAGCGGTATCGATATACGCCGCTCCGTCCAGTCCCTCGACGTGCACCTTGCGCACGTCGCTCACCGCAAAATAGGTGTGCAGTGCCTGGCTGAGGGTCACGGTATCGTTGCCACGGTTATGGCTGGTCAGGTGGATGTGCAACTGATCGTCCAGCAACAGGCTCAGTTTAAGATCGACCTCGTGGGGCCAGCCAGGAAAGCCGCCTGTTGGGACTGGCAGTACCAAGTCCACCCGCAGTGCCTCACCTTCAAGCGCGCTCGCGGCCAATTCCCACAGCGCCGTGCGCACGAAACCATGGGCGCCGGCCGGCTGATCGCTTTGGCGCATCGCCTTGACGCTCTGCGGGTTACGGTCGAACACGCCAAACCACGGCCAACATACCGGCACGCCGGTGCGGATGCCTTTGCCCTGCGTGAACACCGCTTCGGGGTTCGGCCAGATCAGCGGCTGCTCGCCGTCGCGCTGGTAACTGAAGATATGTGCGCCCTGTCGGGCCACCATCAGTTCGGCGCCGTTGTGGCGGATGCGCCAGCAGTCCAACTCGTCGATTTTCACGGATTCAACGTGGGGTGTCGGCATAACAAAGCACTCTTCATGGCAGGCAATGGGGCAATTGACCGTCAAAACCCGGTGAGGTTTAACGTGCGCGCGACGGCACCGAACGCGTGCGACCACTGCCATCGATGGCGACGAACACGAACACCGCCTCGGTCACCTTGCGCCATTCGCTGGACAATGGGTCGTCGCTCCACACTTCGACCATCATCTGGATCGAGCTGCGACCGATTTCCAGGGCCTGGGTATAGAAGGAGAGCTGCGCGCCCACGGCGACCGGCACCAGGAACGCCATGCGATCAATGGCCACGGTGGCTACACGCCCGCCCGCGACCTTGCTTGCCATCGCGGTGCCGGCCAGGTCCATCTGTGCGACCAGCCAGCCGCCGAAAATGTCGCCAAAACCGTTGGTTTCACGCGGCAGGGCGGTGATTTGCAGGGCGAGATCGCCTTGCGGGATAGGATCTTCTTGTTCGAGTTCGATCATGCCAAGGGTGCCTCTGACCCGTAACGCTTCATGGGTATTTCAAGTGGATAGCCGTCTTATGGAAAAACGTTTCAGCACCAACATACTCCGCGTGATGCGTTTCTCGTAAGGCGTACTAAAGGGAAGCTCTGCCAAATCGGCTGGACGGCTTCCAACGACGGTTTGGCACAGCAGCCCCTCAAGACTGGGGGTCTTGCGCTTGCAAGGGCCGAGTATATCGACACGTTGTCGCCACGACGACCTCTGGGCGTTCATTTGGTCGGCAATTCGCGGCTGTATTGCGGCTTTTTCCGGCAACTGTGCTTCTGTGCGCAGATAACGCTCAGGAAAGCGGAATAATTCGCGCGGTTGAACGGTTATTCGCTCACCGCTGTGCTTTTGCGAGCGATTTGCTATCTTGCCATGCCTGCCGCAAGTCCCGGGCTTGCCGTCCCGACTACTATAAGAGAAGCCTTGCCATGTCCTCCGTGCCCGCAAGCAGTGCGCAACCTTCGCGCCCGCTGACCCGCAACGACTACAAAACCCTGTCGCTGTCTGCCTTGGGCGGGGCGTTGGAGTTTTACGACTTCATCATTTTCGTGTTTTTCGCCACCGTGGTCGGAAAACTCTTCTTCCCGGTCGACATGCCCGAATGGCTGCGCATGATGCAGACCTTCGGCATCTTTGCCGCCGGTTACCTCGCGCGCCCCCTGGGCGGCATCATCATGGCGCACTTCGGCGACCTGCTGGGCCGCAAGAAGATGTTCACCCTGAGCATCTTCATGATGGCCGTGCCCACCCTGATCATGGGCCTGCTGCCAACTTACGCGCAGATCGGCCTGTGGGCGCCGATCCTGTTGCTGCTCATGCGCATCATCCAGGGCGCGGCCATTGGCGGCGAAGTACCCGGCGCCTGGGTGTTCGTCTCCGAACACGTACCGCCACGGCATATCGGTTACGCCTGCGGCACCCTGACCAGCGGCCTGACCGCCGGAATCCTGCTGGGATCGCTGGTGGCCACCGCCATCAATACTATTTACAGCCCGGAGCAAGTCTCGGATTACGCCTGGCGTATCCCGTTCCTGCTGGGCGGTGTGTTCGGCCTGTTGTCGGTGTACCTGCGCCGCTGGCTGCATGAAACGCCGATCTTCGCCGAGATGCAGCAGCGCAAGGCACTGGCCGCCGAGTTGCCGTTGCGCGCGGTGCTGCGCGACCACCGTGGCGCCATCGTCTTGTCGATGTTGCTGACCTGGTTGCTGTCGGCCGGCGTGGTGGTGGTGATCCTGATGACCCCGACCGTGCTGCAGACCCTCTATCACTTCAGCCCGACCGTGGCATTACAGGCCAACAGCCTGGCCATCGTCACCCTGAGCCTGGGCTGCATCGCCTCCGGCGCCCTGGCTGATCGCTTCGGTGCCGGCCGGGTACTGGTGATCGGTTGTGCGCTGTTGCTGGCCACATCCTGGACGCTCTATCACAGCCTCTTCAACCATCCTGACTGGCTGTTCCCGCTGTACACCCTGACCGGTCTGTTCGTGGGCACCATCGGCGTGGTGCCCTACGTGATGGTCAAGGCCTTCCCGCCCGTGGTGCGTTTCAGCGGCCTGTCGTTCTCTTACAACGTGGCCTACGCCGTGTTCGGCGGGCTGACGCCGCTGGCGGTATCGCTGCTGATGAAGGAAAGCCCGCTGGGTCCGGCCTACTACGTTGCCGCCCTGTGTGTGATGGGGATGGTGGTGGGTGGGTATTTGTGGAAGCGTTCGCGCTAAGCCATGGATGACGATCGTTCCCGGCCCTGGGAACGATCACGTTTCAACGTATTTCCAAGCCTTAATCTCTCCCTCCCGGGCCTCGTGCCTGCGCGCTTTTCGTGGCGTCGTTGAATAGTGGCCTTTCATCTAATTGTCACATTCCAGACATAGAGTGTTCACACGGCCTCCCGATACTTGGCCCCGATCCAATTATCCCTATCTGCTAGGAGCAAGGCATGAAACTGAAACGTTTGATGGCGGCAATGACTTTTGTCGCTGCTGGCGTTGCGACCGCCAACGCGGTGGCCGCTGGTGTTGATCCGGCAATCCCGGCGTACGTGAAGACCACTGGTGTGTCGGGCAACCTGTCCAGCGTTGGTTCCGATACCCTGGCTAACCTGATGACCCTGTGGGCCGAGGGTTACAAAAAGGAATACCCGAACGTCAACATCCAGATTCAAGCTGCCGGCTCGGCCACCGCGCCACCAGCGCTGACCGAAGGCACCTCCAACCTGGGCCCGATGAGCCGCAAGATGAAGGACACTGAACTGGCGGCCTTCGAGCAGAAGTACGGTTACAAGCCAACCGCTATTCCGGTTGCGGTGGATGCCCTGGCCGTGTTCGTGCACAAGGACAACCCGATCCAGCACCTGACCATGGAACAAGTCGACGCGATCTTCTCCTCGACTCGCCTGTGCGGTGGCAAAGCCGACGTGAAAACCTGGGGTGACCTGGGCGTGACCGGCGACCTGGCCAACAAGCCGGTGCAACTGTTCGGTCGTAACTCGGTGTCCGGCACCTACGGCTACTTCAAGGAAGAAGCCCTGTGCAAAGGCGACTACAAGCCAAACGTGAACGAACAACCAGGCTCGGCTTCGGTCGTGCAGTCGATCAGCTCTTCGCTGAACGGCATCGGTTACTCGGGCATCGGCTACAAGACTGCCAGCGTGAAGACCGTGGCCCTGGCCAAGAAAGGCAGCACTGAGTTCATCGAAGACAGCGAAGAAAACGCCCTGAACGGCAAATACCCGCTGTCGCGTTTCCTCTACGTGTATGTCAACAAAGCGCCGAACAAGCCTCTGGCCCCGCTGGAAGCCGAGTTCGTGAAACTGGTGCTGTCCAAACAAGGCCAGGAAGTTGTCGTGAAAGACGGCTACATCCCACTACCAGCCAAAGTCGCCGCCAAGGCCCTGGCTGACCTGGGTCTGAAAGAAGGCAACTGATTGCCTCTGCGGGGCCGGCGTACCGGCCCCGCATCCGAATTTTCTAGTCCGCTGCCAGCCTTGCTTCGCGGCGGATTTGTTGCGTCACTGCACTGTCATCTTTCTGTCATACAGGATCGCTAGGGTGTGCGCATGAATGATCTGGCCAATTCCACCATGACGACGACTTCTCCCCCCAAGCGCATTGACTTCAATACGCCTGAGCTGCAACGCAAGCGCCGCATTCGCGCGCTCAAGGATCGCCTGACCCGTTGGTACGTGCTGGTCGGCGGCCTCGCCGTCCTCGGCGCCATCACCCTGATTTTCTTCTTTCTGGCCTACGTCGTCGCGCCACTGTTTCAAGGCGCCTCATTGACCAAGGAAGACGCACTGACCCCGGCCTGGATCCAGGACGCGGGCAAGCCGCTGATGATCTCCCTCGAAGAACAGAACCAGGTCGCCATGCGGGTTTCCGACAAGGGCCAGGCGCTGTTCTTCAATGTCGAGACCGGTGCCGAGCTCACGCGTGTCGACCTGCCCCTGCCCGCCGGCACCAGCGTTGCTTCTATCGGTGAAGACCAGCCCGGCAGCCCGCTGGTGATCCTCGGTCTATCCAATGGCCAGTCCCTGGTATTCCGCCACACCTATAAGGTGTCCTACCCGGACGGCAAGAAAACCATCACGCCGGCGATCGAATACCCCTACGGTGAAACGCCGATCGTGCTGGATGACGCCGGCCGCCCGCTGGAACACGTGGCCCTCAACGCCACGGATTCGTCCCTGGTGGTGGCAGGCTCCGCAGGTTCGCACTTGAATGTGCTGTCCCTGAGTCGCGAAGAAAACATGATGACCGGCGAAGTCACCAGCGAGCAGAAGCGCATCGAGCTGCCACAAATGACCGAGCCGGTGAAGGCAATCTTCATCGACCCGCGCCAGCAATGGCTGTATGTGATCAACGGCCGTGCCTTGGCCGATGTGTTCAGCCTGCGCGACAAGAGCCTCAATGGTCGCTACAAACTGCTGGAAGACGGGACTGCCGAAGTCACCGCGAGCACGCAGCTGGTGGGCGGTATCTCGTTGATCATCGGTAACTCCAAGGGCGGCCTGGCCCAGTGGTTCATGGCCCGCGACCCGGATGGCGAACAGCGGTTCAAGCAGATCCGTACCTTCCAGATGGGCACCACGCCTATCGTGGAAATTTCCGCCGAAGAGCGCCGCAAGGGCTTCACCGCCCTCGACGCGTCCGGCCAGTTCGGCGTATTCCACAGCACCGCCCACCGCACCCTGCTGGTGGACCCGGTGGTCGACGGCCAAGGCGTGTACGGCATGTCGCCACGGGCCAACCGCGTGATCGTGGAGGCGGGCGGCAAGCTGCAGCCGCTGATGCTCGACAACCCGCACCCGGAAGTGTCCTGGAGTGCGCTGTGGAGCAAGGTCTGGTACGAAAACTACGACGAGCCTAAATACGTCTGGCAGTCGACCGCCGCCAACACCGACTTCGAACCCAAGATGAGCCTGGCCCCGTTGACCTTCGGCACCTTGAAGGCCGCGTTCTACGCCATGTTGCTGGCCGCGCCACTGGCCGTTGCCGCCGCGATCTACACCGCCTACTTCATGGCCCCGAGCCTGCGCCGCAAGGTCAAGCCGGTGATCGAGTTGATGGAGGCGATGCCGACGGTGATCCTCGGCTTCTTCGCCGGCCTGTTCCTGGCGCCGTATGTGGAAGGGCATCTACCGGGCATTTTCAGCCTGTTGATGCTGTTGCCGATCGGCATCCTGGTGGCCGGCTTCATCTTCAGCCGCCTGCCTGAATCCCTGCGCCTGCGCGTACCGGATGGCTGGGAAAGCGCGATCCTGATCCCGGTGATCCTGTTCGTGGGCTGGCTCTCGCTGTACATGAGCCCGTACCTGGAAACCTGGTTCTTCGGCGGCGACATGCGCATGTGGATCTCCCACGACCTGGGCATCACCTACGACCAGCGCAACGCCCTGGTGGTCGGCCTGGCCATGGGTTTCGCGGTGATCCCGAACATCTACTCCATCGCCGAAGACGCCGTGTTCAGCGTACCGCGCGGCCTGACCCTGGGTTCCCTGGCCCTGGGCGCCACGCCGTGGCAGACCATGACCCGTGTGGTCATCCTCACCGCCAGCCCGGGCATTTTCTCGGCACTGATGATCGGCATGGGCCGTGCGGTAGGCGAGACCATGATCGTGTTGATGGCCACCGGTAACACCCCGGTGATGGAGATGAACCTGTTCGAAGGCCTGCGAACGCTTGCGGCCAACGTCGCCGTGGAAATGCCCGAGTCGGAAGTGGGCGGCAGTCACTACCGCGTGCTGTTCCTCTCGGCGCTGGTGCTGCTGCTGTTCACCTTCATCATGAACACCCTCGCCGAGCTGATCCGTCAGCGTCTGCGCAAGAAATACTCGTCGCTTTAAGAAAGGTAGAAGTCTGTGAAACAGAACTCCCTGAATGGATGGTTCAAGAGCGGCGCCCCCGGCGTCTGGATCAGCGGTGGCGCGGTGTCCATCGCGGTCATCATGACCATTGGTCTGCTGGCCGTGATTGCCGTGCGTGGCCTGGGCCATTTCTGGCCGGCCGACCTGATCCAGGCCAACTACAACGTGCCGGGCCAGGAAAACCATATCGTCATCGGCGAAGTGGTGCAGAAGGAAGAAGTGCCCCGCGAACGCCTGAAAAGCGCCGGCCTGCCGGTGCCGGACCAGGGCCCTGAGTTCATGACCCGCGAGCTGATCAAGGTCGGCAACCGTGACCTGAACGGCAACGACTTCACCTGGATCGTCGGCGAGTGGCTCAAGGACCAGACCACGCCGGCGAACCTCATGACCATCGAGCGGCGTGAGTGGGGCAACTTCTACGGCACCCTGGTCAACGTCAAGCAGGATGGCAAGGTCATTGCCGAAGGCGAGGCCGCCTGGCCGGAGCTGCAGGCCCGGGTAGACCGCGTCAACAAGCTGGCTGCCCAGCTCAAGACCCTGGAAAAATCCGACATCGGCGCGATCAACGCCGGCCTGGAACGTATCCGCCTGCATGGCCGCAAACTGGAATTGGAAGGCAAGCTCGACGCCGCCGCACAGGCCGACATGGACGCCGACCGCGCCGAGCTGAATGCCCGTTACCAAGACATCGAAGCCCGCCTGGCCGACCTGCACGCCCAGTTCAACCGCGACGCGCTGACCGCTCGCGACGGCAACGGCAAGGAAGTGGAAATCGGCATCGGCAAAGTGGTGCACGCCTACCAGCCGAACGCCATGGGTACGATCACCAAGATCGGCTTCTACTTCAGCAAGGTCTGGGAATTCCTCAGCGATGACCCACGGGAAGCCAACACCGAAGGCGGGATCTTCCCGGCCATCTTCGGCACCGTGATGATGACCCTGATCATGGCGATGATCGTGACCCCGTTCGGCGTGCTGGCGGCGGTGTACCTGCGTGAATACGCCAAGCAGAACACCCTGACGCGGGTTATCCGTATCGCCGTGAACAACCTGGCCGGCGTACCGGCCATCGTCTACGGCGTGTTCGGCCTGGGCTTCTTCGTATACGTATTGGGTGGCTCGGTTGACCGCCTGTTCTTCGCCGAAGCCCTGCCGGCGCCGACGTTCGGCACGCCGGGCCTGTTGTGGGCCTCGCTGACCCTGGCGCTGCTGGCGGTGCCGGTGGTGATCGTGGCCACGGAAGAAGGCCTGGCGCGAATTCCTCGCACTGTGCGTGAAGGCTCCCTGGCACTGGGTGCGACCAAGGCGGAAACGCTGTGGAAGATCGTGCTGCCGATGGCCAGCCCGGCAATGATGACCGGCATGATCCTCGCCGTGGCCCGCGCCGCCGGTGAGGTGGCGCCGCTGATGCTGGTGGGCGTGGTGAAACTGGCGCCGTCGTTGCCGCTGGACGGCAACTACCCGTACCTGCATCTGGACCAGAAGATCATGCACCTGGGCTTCCACATCTATGACGTCGGCTTCCAGAGCCCCAACGTCGAAGCCGCCCGGCCGCTGGTGTACGCCACCGCGTTGCTGCTGGTGCTGGTGATCGCCACGCTCAACTTGTCGGCAGTGTGGATCCGTAACCACCTGCGCGAAAAATACAAAGCGTTGGACAGCTAAAGCTTTTCAATGTGGGAGGGGTCAAGCCCCCTCCCACACACAATGAATTGGTAGCACAGGGAGCATCCCATGCAACAAGACACCCACACCCACGGCATCAACATGTCTGCCCTGGGTCGCGACAAGCAGAGCCTGAGCCTGGCCCAGGAAACCGTGGCCATCGAAGTGCCGGGCCTGAGCCTGTACTACGGTGAAAAACAGGCGCTGTTCGACGTCAGCATGAACATTCCCAAGCAGCGCGTGACCGCCTTCATCGGCCCGTCGGGCTGCGGCAAGTCCACGCTGCTGCGTAGCTTCAACCGCATGAACGACCTGGTGGACGGTTGCCGTGTGGACGGTGCCATCAACCTCTACGGCACCAACATTTACCGCAAGGGCGAAGATGTGGCCGAGCTGCGTCGCCGCGTGGGCATGGTGTTCCAGAAGCCCAACCCGTTCCCCAAGACCATCTACGAAAACGTGGTCTACGGCCTGCGTATCCAGGGCATCAACAAGAAGCGCATCCTCGACGAAGCGGTCGAGTGGGCCTTGAAAGGCGCGGCGCTGTGGGACGAAGTGAAGGACCGCCTGCACGATTCGGCCCTCGGTCTGTCCGGTGGCCAGCAGCAGCGTCTGGTGATCGCTCGCACTATCGCCGTGGAGCCGGAAGTGTTGCTGCTCGACGAACCCTGCTCGGCTCTCGACCCGATCTCGACGCTGAAAGTCGAAGAACTGATCTACGAGCTCAAGTCCAAGTTCACCATCGTTATCGTGACCCACAACATGCAACAGGCGGCGCGGGTTTCCGACTACACCGCGTTCATGTACATGGGCAAGCTGGTGGAATTCGGCGATACCGATACCCTGTTCACCAATCCGGCGAAGAAGCAGACCGAAGACTACATCACCGGTCGCTACGGCTAGGAAGCTGTGGTTCTGATTGCACTGACGCTGCGGTTATCCGCACCTTACCGGACGCTCCAAGGACGCCAACATGATTAGCAAAGAAGGCCTTACCCACCACATCTCCGCGCAGTTCAACGCCGAGCTCGAGGAAGTGCGCAGCCACCTCCTGGCGATGGGCGGGCTGGTGGAGAAGCAAGTCAACGATGCGGTCACCGCGCTGATCGAGGCCGACTCGGGCCTGGCCCAGCAAGTGCGTGAGATCGATGACCAGATCAACCAGATGGAACGCAATATCGACGAAGAATGCCTGCGCATTCTCGCCCGTCGCCAGCCGGCGGCGTCCGACCTGCGGTTGATCATCAGCATCTCCAAATCGGTGATCGACCTGGAGCGCATTGGCGACGAAGCCACCAAGATCGCCCGACGCGCCATCCAGTTGTGCGAAGAAGGCGAAGCGCCGCGCGGTTACGTGGAAGTGCGCCACATCGGCGACCAGGTGCGCAACATGGTGCGCGATGCGCTCGACGCCTTTGCCCGCTTCGACGCCGAACTGGCACTGTCGGTGGCCCAGTACGACAAGGTCATCGACCGTGAGTACAAGACTGCGCTGCGTGAGCTGGCCACCTACATGATGGAAGACCCGCGCTCTATCTCGCGGGTCTTGAGCATTATCTGGGTGCTGCGCTCCCTGGAGCGGATTGGCGACCATGCGCGCAATATCTCCGAACTGGTGATTTACCTGGTGCGCGGCACCGACGTGCGGCACATGGGCCTCAAGCGCATGAAGGCCGAAGTTGAAGGTTCAGTCGATCAAATCCCTAATGTTCCGGGCGTACCTGACGATAAGTAAGGTTGCCCGAGAAATTAACGCCCGGCCTTTGGTCGGGCGTTTTTGTTTGCGGGTCCGAATTTTTCAGCGAGGGGGCACGAGAAAGTCCCAACGTGACTGCAGAGTTTTTGGCAAAATGCCATCAGTCAGGCGTCTTGCGTGCCGAAGTTTTTATAGGATGAAGGGTCGATGAGTAAAGTCAGTGTGTTGGTGGTGGATGACGCCTCGTTTATCCGCGACCTGGTGAAGAAGTGCCTGCGCAACTACTTCCCCGGGATCAAGCTTGAAGATGCGGTGAACGGCAAAAAGGCCCAGGCCATCCTGATGCGCGAGACCTTCGACCTGGTGCTGTGCGACTGGGAAATGCCAGAGATGTCCGGCCTTGAGCTGTTGACCTGGTGCCGCGAGCAGCCTCACCTCAAAGCCATGCCGTTCGTGATGGTCACCAGCCGTGGCGACAAGGAGAACGTAGTCCAGGCTATCCAGGCCGGGGTTTCCGGCTACGTCAGCAAACCGTTTACCAACGAGCAGTTGCTGAACAAGGTCAAGCAGGCCCTGCACAAGATCGGTCGCCTCGACGCCCTGGTCGCCAGCGCGCCGACCAAGATGAACTCGGCTTTCGGCAACGATTCCTTGAGCGCCCTGACCGGCGGCAAACCCGAAGTGGCGCGTGCGGCTCCTGTTGCGGCTGCCGCTCCTGCGCCTAACAAAGGGTTGCTCAACAGCCCACCGGTGCAGGCGCCGATAGCGGCTGCGCCGGCTGGCGGTCGTGGCCAGGGCCAATTGCGCCTGTCCAGTGGCACCCAGCAATGCGTGATCAAGGCGCTGAGCATCAAGGAAGCGCTGCTGGTGGTGCGTCGCGGTGAAGTCCTGCCCCAGGTACTGGAAAGCGCCGTGCTCGACCTGGAGCAAGGCGAAAACGCCGAAGTGGCCCGCCTCAATGGCTACCTGCACGCCATCGTCGCCTTCGAACCGAAGCCGGACAGCGATTGGCTGCAGCTGACCTTCCGGTTTATCGACCAGGACGCGCAGAAGCTCGACTACATCTCCCGCCTGATTGCGCGCGGTACGGCACAGAAGCATTTTGTGCCGGGTGCGTGATCCTGAGGGACACCGTACAACTGTGGGAGGGGGCTTGCCCCCGATGACGGCGGTTCAGCTAAGCAGTCGGTGGCTGACATCCCGCAATCGGGGGCAAGCCCCCTCCCACATTGGGATCTCCATTGTGGCGTATAGAGTTGTCATGATCCCTTGCTAACCTGCCGTTCAGTCATCCCGGCAGGTTTACGCCATGCTTATGCGCTTCTTGCTGTGCTGCGGGTTGGCGACGGTCGCGATGTCGGCCCAGGCCATGACCCTCTACAAATCCGTCGATGCCAATGGCCTGGTGTTTATCAGCGACCGGTATACGCCGGGCGCCCTGGCGTTCGTGATCCAGGAGCGCAAGGTTGAGCGACCGATGCTTGTCGTGCCCAAGCCCAATCGTGCACAACAAGCCTATCGCTACCCCTTGCCCTGGCGTGGCGGTCCTTTCCGAATGACCCAGGGACCCAACGGCAGCTTCAGCCACACCGATGCCAAAAGTCGTTATGCGATGGACATCGCCATGCCCGAAGGCACGCCGATCATTGCGGCGCGTAGTGGCATGGTGGTGAAGACCGAAAACGCGCAGGCCGGACGCGGCAGTGATGCGTCGGGGAATTTCGTGAGGGTGCGCCACGACGACGGCACCGAGGGCGTGTACCTGCACCTCAAGCAAGGTTCGGTCAGCGTCCGGGTCGGGCAGCATGTGGCGGTGGGGAGCCCGCTAGCGTTGTCGGGCAATACCGGCAACAGCAGCGGGCCGCATCTGCATTTTGTGGTGCAGCGCGCCACCGAGGCGGGGCTGGTCTCGATCCCATATGAGTTCAACCAGCCGGTCGGTGCATTGCCCAATTTTGCATTGGGCAATTGACGGTCAATCCAGCAACAGCACCTTGGCGAGTACGATCTTCGGCCCTTTCATCTTCTTGATGATGATGCGCAAGCCTTCAACCTCCAGCACTTCTTCCTCCTCGGGCACCCGCTTGAGGGTGTCATAGATCAGGCCGGCCAGGGTTTCGGCTTCGATGTGGTCCAGGTCCACGCCCAGCAGGCGCTCCACCTTGAACAGCGGCGTGTCGCCACGCACCAGCAGCTTGCCCGGCTGATAGGCCAGGATGCCGCGCTCGGCCTTGCGGTGTTCGTCCTGGATATCGCCCACCAGCACTTCCAGCACGTCTTCCATGGTGAGGTAGCCGATGATCTTGCCGTCGGCTTCTTCCACCAGGGCGAAGTGCGCGCCGCCTTTGCGGAACTGTTCCAGCAGCTGCGACAACGGCATGTGCCGCGATACACGCTCCAGCGGGCGGGTCAGCTCGGCCAGGTTGAACGACTCGGGGATGTGGTCCAGGGCCGCCAGTTCCAGCAGCAGGTCCTTGATGTGCAACAGGCCCACGAATTCGTTGCGTACCGCGTCATATACCGGGTAACGGCTGAACTTGTGGCGACGGAACAGCGCAAGGATTTCCTTGAGCGGCGCGTTGAAGTCCAGGGTTACCAGGTCTTCCCGGGAGTTGGCCCAGTCCACCACTTCCAGCTCGCCCATTTCCACGGCGGAGGCCAGTACGCGCATGCCCTGGTCGCTAGGGTCCTGGCCACGGCTGGAGTGCAGGATCAGCTTGAGTTCTTCGCGGCTGTAATGGTGTTCATGGTGCGGGCCAGGCTCGCCCTGGCCGGCAATGCGCAGGATGGCGTTGGCGCTGGCGTTGAGCAGGTAGATCGCCGGGTACATGGCCCAGTAGAACAGGTACAGCGGCACCGCCGTCCACAGCGACAGCAACTCGGGCTTGCGAATCGCCCAAGACTTGGGCGCCAGCTCGCCGACCACGATGTGCAGGTAGGAGATCACGAAGAACGCCGCAAAGAACGACACGCCCTTGATCACTTCCGGCGACTCGACGCCCACGGCGCCCAGCAGCGGCTCGAGGATGTGCGCGAAGGCCGGCTCACCGACCCAGCCCAGGCCCAGGGAGGCGAGGGTGATGCCCAGCTGGCACGCCGACAGGTAGGCGTCGAGCTGGCTGTGTACGGTGCGCAGGATCTGCCCGCGCCAGCCGTTCTTGTGGGCGATGGCCTCGACCCGGGTGGCGCGCAGTTTGACCATGGCAAATTCCGCCGCAACGAAGAAACCGTTGAGCAGTACCAGGATCAGAGCAAAAAGAATCATGCCGAAGTCGGCGAAGAGTGTCGCGAGGGTGATACCAGGGGAAGGGTCCATGATGGGGTTTTGCAGGTTCCGTATGTTCAGTAAGGGGTGGCAGGCGGGCCTGAAAGGCAGGCGCAAGTCGGCCAATGTAGCGGCTGACGGGGCGCTTGCCTAGTGCCCACTGCCGGGCGGGGCTTGGAATACCGTCTCCAAGACAACACAACTCCACTGTGGGAGGGGGTTGCCCCTCCCACATTCAGGCCCGTGGTGTATTTGGTTTAGTTGTCGTTGTCGAGGGCTCGCGAGCGCGCCACCTGAGCCGGCGGAAAATGGCAGGTAAACGTGCTGCCGTGCCCCAGCACGCTGCTGATTTCCAGGCGTGCGCGGTGGCGCAGCAGCACGTGCTTGACGATCGCCAGGCCGAGCCCGGTGCCACCGGTGTTGGAGTTGCGGCTGGAGTCGACACGGTAGAAACGCTCGGTCAGGCGCGGCAGGTGCTTGGCGTCGATGCCGATGCCGGAGTCCTGCACGCTCAAATGCGCGCCTTGTTCGTCGGCCCACCAGCGGATGCGGATATTGCCTTTGTCCTGGGTGTACTTCACGGCGTTGAACACCAGGTTGGAAAACGCGCTGCGCAACTCGCCTTCGCTGCCCTTGAGCAGCACGGCCGGGTCGGCTTCCAGGCTGATCTGCTGCCCGCGTTGGCCGGAGAGGGCCTGGGCGTCGTTCTTGATGGTCTGCAACAGGCTTTGCACGGCCACCGGCTGGTTGTCCGACGGATAATCGGTGGCTTCCAGCTTGGCCAGCAACAGCAGGTCGTTGAGCAGGGTCTGCATGCGCGAGCCTTGCTGCTGCATTTGCTGCAGGGCCCGGCTCCAGCGTGGGTTGATCTCGTCGACGTTGTCCAGCAGCGTCTCCAGGTAGCCGCAGATCACCGTCAGCGGTGTACGCAACTCGTGGGAGACGTTGGCGACGAAGTCCTTGCGCATCTGCTCCAGCTGGTGGATGCGGGTGACATCGCGCACCAGCATCAGGTGTTCATTGTTGCCGTAGCGCGTCAGGTACAGCTGGATGCGTACGCGGTCATTGGTGGGCGAGGGGATTTCCAGGGCTTCTTCGTAGTTCTCCTGTTCGAAGTACTCCTTGAAGCGCGGGTGGCGCACCAGATTGGTCACTGGCTGGCCGCTGTCCTGGGGTGTCTTGAGGCCCAGCAGGGTCTCGGCGGCGCGGTTCCACCATTCCAGGTTGCCGTCGCTGTCGAGCATGATCACCGCGTCCTTGAGCGCGGCGGTGGACTCCTGCACCCGGTCGATCACCGCTTGCAGGCGGCCGCGCACACGCTGGTCGCGACGTTGCAGGTGGTAGATGCTGTCGAACACCTCGCCCCACAGGCCGTAGCCATCGGGTGGTGCCTCATCGGGTTTATGCTGGCGTAGCCATTCGTGCAGGCGCAGCAGTTGCTTGAGGGTCCAGCCCAGGTACAGCGCGATGCCGACTGCCAGACTCCAGCCGTAATAGCCGCTGACCAGGCCAACCAGCAGGCAGCCGGTGATCAGCAAAAGCATGTGGCGGATCAGGGTGCCATGCCAGTTTTGGTTCACTTGAACATGCGTCCTTGTCAGCTGTTAAGTCAGGATCCGATTGGCTCAGCCCTTGGTAGAGAAGCGGTAACCAGTGCCGCGCACGGTTTGTACCAGATTCTCGTAGGCATCGCCCAAGGCTTTGCGCAGGCGACGGATATGCACGTCCACGGTGCGTTCTTCCACGTACACGTTGCCGCCCCACACTTGGTCCAGCAGTTGGCCACGGGTGTAGGCGCGCTCCTGGTGGGTCATGAAGAATTGCAGCAGGCGGTATTCGGTGGGGCCCATCTCGGCCGGTTTGCCGTCGATGGTCACGCGGTGGCTGATCGGGTCCAGCAGCAGGCCGCCGACTTCGATAGGCGCTTCGCCATCGGTAGGCCCGGCGCGGCGCAGTACGGCCTTCAGGCGCGCTACCAACTCCCGTGGGGAAAAAGGCTTGGTGATGTAGTCATCGGCACCGACTTCCAGGCCCTGGATCTTGTTGTCCTCTTCGCCCTTGGCGGTGAGCATGATGATCGGGATGTCCCCGGTCAGCTCGTCACGCTTGAGGCGGCGGGCCAGTTCGATGCCGGAGGTGCCGGGCAGCATCCAGTCCAGCAGGATCAGGTCCGGCTTGCGGTCGACGATAATGGCATGGGCCTGCTGGGAGTTCTCCGCCTCCAGGCAGTCATAGCCGGCCATTTCCAACGCAACGGCGATCATCTCGCGGATGGGCGCTTCGTCGTCAACAATCAGAATGCTCCTGCCAACCATGCTCGAAAATCCTCTTGTCATTTAACTGTCTTGCGCCGCATTAGATAACGGAATTATTGCAGTCGTGTGACAGTAATTTAGTCGCTCGGGCAATTCCCGCCTCTCTGGACTACGCTTTGAGTCCGAATCCTGACAACCACAAAAGGAAGGTTCCGATGACTTACAGCACGATTTCCTGGAAAGCCCTGCTGGTGACGGCTGCGTTGACACTGCCGGGCCTGGCGTTTGCGGCGGAGCCGGCGATGACCAAAGACGGAATGCTGGTGGACCACAAGGGCATGACGCTCTACACCTTCGACAAGGACGCTGACGGCAAGTCCGTGTGCAAGGACCAGTGCGCGACCAATTGGCCGCCGTTGAAGGCAGAGTCCACTGACAAGTCGATGGGCAAATGGACCGTTATCACCCGCGATGACCAGACCAGCCAGTGGGCCTATGACGGCAAGCCCGTCTACACCTACAAGGATGACCACAAGGCCGGTGACAAGACCGGTGATGGCAAAGGTGGGGCGTGGCACGTGATCAAGCCTTGATGACGCGGTGCCGCTGAAATCACCGGGGGCAAGTCGAATCGTCGTACCACCCCTCCCACAGGGGAACACATTCCAAATGTGGGAGGGGGCTTGCCCCCGATGAGGTCGGGACAATCGCCACAAAAACCTCAGCGAAACGCATAGTCCGCCACAATCCCGACAAATATCGCCAACCCCGCCCAGTGGTTGTGCAGGAACGCCTTGAAGCACTTCATGCGGTCCTTGTCCCGGGTGTACCAGAACTCCCAGGCAAAACAGCCCGCCGCGCCCAGCAGACCCAGGTGGAACCAGCCACCCAACTCGAATCGCGCCCCCGCCAGCAACAGGCACACCAACGACAGCCCTTGCAGCGTAAGGATGATCACGCGATCCGCATCGCCAAATAGAATGGCGGTGGATTTCACGCCGATCTTCAAATCGTCATCCCGGTCGGTCATCGCGTAATACGTGTCGTAACCCACTGTCCACAGCAGGTTGGCGATATACAGCAGCCAGGCCGTAGCGGGAAGGTTACCCGTTTCAGCAGTGAACGCCATCGGCATGCCCCAGGAAAACGCCGCCCCCAGCACCACCTGCGGGTAATAGGTGTAGCGCTTCATGAACGGGTAGCTCGCCGCCAGGGCCAGGCCACCGAGGGACAGCAGGATGGTGGTGGCGTTGGTCAGCAGCACCAGCAGGAAACTGATGCCCATCAGCACGGCAAAAAACACCAGCGCCTCTTTGGAGCTGATCTTGCCGCTCACCAGCGGCCGTTGCTCGGTGCGCTTCACATGGCCGTCGACCTTGCGGTCGGCCCAGTCGTTGATCACACAGCCACCGGCGCGGGTCAGCACCACGCCGAGCACGAAGATCACGATATTGATTAAAGAAGGCGAGCCTTTGCCGGCGATCCACAGCGCCCATAGGGTCGGCCACAACAGCAGGTAGATGCCGATGGGCTTGTCCATACGGGTCAGTTGAATGAAATCCCAGGCCCTGGGGTTCAGGTGGTTCAGGGACTTGAGCAGACGTTGGTACATCAGCAATTCTCCGGATGGGCGTGCAGCGCGTGCCAGAAACTGGGCAAGAAGACTTCCGCGACCAGCACGCTCAGCGGCCCGCGATCAAAGCGTGAGCGGCGTGCCCACAGCCCGTCGACCTGATCGGCCGCTGGCAACCAGCGCCGAGGGTAATGGCACACTTCGATGGCCTGGCGGGTGAAGGCCTGGTCACAGAACAGCAGTTCGCCCAGGGACCGGCTGCCCAACTCATCCATATGCAGGCCGTCGCCCTGCAGAGCGCCGCGTGCGGCCACACTGCGTGCGAACACCCACGGCTGACCATGCCCACGCAGATACACCTCGCGCACCCAACCGATACTGGCCGGCGCCAGCGCCAGGGCGGCACATTCGTCATCGCGTAGCGGTTGCCAGCCTTCGAACAGTGGCGTGACGCTGAAACCGTCGTTGGACAGCCACGTCAACCGCCGCGTCAGCGAGTCTTCGTTGAACAGCCAATTGAGGGTCAAGGACGTGGGTACAGGGGCCAGGAGGCTCTGGGTCAACCATTGGCAAGCATCGGGAGGGTCGATTGAGTGCGGCACGGTGAGTCAGTATCGGCAGCAAAAGAGGCGGCGAGCTTACCATGGCGTCCAACGTTTTTGCCGGAGGCAACCGGCTGTTTGCGTCGATCATGCTTGCATCTGCCGGCCACCATCAGTACAAAACGCCCTGAGCCGTACGGCAATGCGGGTCTATCGACCGTCGGCCAAGAAGCCTGGACTCCTGAGGAAACAAGTAATGAAGAAGTGGCAATGTGTCGTCTGTGGCCTGATCTACGACGAAAAGGACGGCTGGCCGGATGACGGAATTCTGCCTGGCACCCGTTGGGAAGACGTCCCGGAAGACTGGCTGTGCCCGGACTGCGGCGTGGGCAAAATGGATTTCGAAATGATCGAAATCGGCTGATTCTCGATTTTCAGAAAAGTATTACAAGGAGAAAGGAATGAACGCACCTGTCGTGATCATCGGCACCGGATTGGCCGGTTACAACCTGGCCCGTGAGTTTCGCAAGCTCGACAGCGAAACCCCATTGCTGCTGATCACTGCGGATGACGGGCGCTCCTACTCCAAGCCCATGCTCTCCACCGGGTTTGGCAAGAACAAGCAAGCCGATGGCCTGAGCATGGCTGAACCGGGCGCCATGGCCGAGCAACTCAAGGCCGAAGTGCGCACTCACACCCGCGTCAGCGGCATTGACCCCGGTCACAAGCGCCTGTGGATCGGCGAGGAGGCGGTGGCCTACCGCGACCTGATCCTGGCCTGGGGCGCAGAAACCGTGCGTGTGCCGGTTGAAGGCGATGCGGCTGACCTGATTTTCCCGATCAACGACCTCGAAGACTACGCACGCTTTCGTGCCGCCGCTGCCGGCAAGCGCCGTGTGCTGCTGCTCGGCGCCGGCCTGATCGGCTGCGAGTTCGCCAATGACCTGATCCTGGGCGGTTATGAAATCGACCTGGTGGCACCGTGCGAGCAAGTCATGCCGACCCTGTTGCACCCGGCCGCCGCCGCCGCGGTACAGGCCGGCCTCGAAGGCCTCGGCGCGCGTTTCCACCTGGGCCCGGTGCTCAATCGCCTGCAGCGCACCGCTGATGGTCTGGAAGCTCACCTGTCGGACGGTGAAGTGATCGCCTGTGACCTGGTGGTCTCGGCCATTGGCCTGCGCCCACGCGTCGACCTGGCCGCCGCCGCCGGCCTGCAGACCAATCGCGGGATCATGGTGGACCGCCATCTCAAAACCTCCCACGCCAATATCTACGCCATGGGCGACTGCGCCGAGGTCGACGGCCTGAACCTGCTGTACGTGATGCCGCTGATGAGCTGCGCCCGTGCGTTGGCCCAGACCCTGGCCGGCAACGCCACTGCCGTCAGCTACGGCCCGATGCCGGTGACCGTGAAAACCCCGGTCTGCCCGCTGGTGGTTTCGCCACCGCCTCGGGGCACCGAAGGCGTCTGGAGTGTCGAAGGCGAGGGCGCCGACATCAAGGCCCTGTGCCGTGACGCCAGCGGTCGCCTGCTGGGTTACGCACTGACTGGCAGCGCCGTGATGGAAAAACTCGCCCTCAACAAAGAACTTCCGCCGTTGCTGGCGTAAATACCGGTCGTTCTGTCGGAATAAGCACGTTTTTCCCTCCAGAAAGGTCGCCGCTAGACTGGCGGAGCGTGCGAGGGCATGCCATCCTCACTCCCGTCTGCCGCAGAGTAGAGCCTGCGGCGCTTTGGGCGCTGCTCCAGAAGAGAGCAGCACGGACATAACAACAAAAAACCGTCAAAGAGGCTTCACTTATGCGTAAACCAGAACTCGCAGCCGCCATCGCTGAAAAAGCCGATCTCACTAAAGAACAGGCCAACCGCGTCCTCAACGCCGTTCTCGAAGAAATCACCGGCGCCCTGCACCGCAAGGACAGCGTCACCCTGGTTGGCTTCGGCACCTTCCTGCAACGCCACCGTGGCGCTCGCACTGGCAAAAACCCTCAAACCGGTGAGCCGGTGAAAATCAAGGCGAGCAACACTGTTGCGTTCAAGCCGGGTAAATCGCTGAAAGACACTGTCAACGCGTAATGGCGTTACCGTCTCGAAGGGGGCGGGGTGGTAGGAGAGATGGGCACGCCGACTGGATCGGGTGCCCATTTTTTATTGGATTAAACAAGACTTCATTTGAATGGCGTGAGCTTTTCTAATCCGATCTTGCCAATGATTTCATTGATTCTGGCGACATTTTCTTCGATATCGGCCTTTATCTTTTCGTGCGGGTAATGTTCGGGTTTATCAAAGAACTGAATTTGTAACAGGCTCATCAGGTAAGTGACACGTTGATTGCCCTCTGTCACAAAGTCGCCCTCGTTCTCCGCGTCCTGGATTTTGTCCAGGCTCAAGGTCTCGCCTCTTATAAAGCGTTCATGGGTGTTGCGCTTCACCGTGACTTGCAGCTCGTTTCCGGTGTTCAGCGCCGCCAATACACGAGCAAGCGCATCAGCGTACACGGGCTCATCACCGCGCGCCCTCGCCAGGGTGCCGTTGAGTACCAGTGACGCCTCGATCCAGACCCAATAGTCATAGTTATTTTCAAAAGGGATTTTGCTCAGCGGTGCAGTGAGATGCTCGGCCAGGTCGTTTTCATTGATGACGTACAACAGGTAAGCCAGACGGGTCAGCGATTCGATACGTGACTTCTGAGTTTTATTGTATTTGGCTGCCACTTTCGACACGCGGTCTGCCAATGGGCCGCTGGCAGCAGAGAGTGAGTCAAGTGCTTCTGTGATCTGCATGGAAATCTCCAATCGGTTACTTCACGACTATTTTTACTCGGGTCCCGTCGTCATAGCCGCTCAGGGCATGCGCGATCGAGGAGCCTGCGCCTCGGTTGTCGCTAGGGTCGATGTACCTGACGCTAGCCCCTTTGCCACCTTCTTTGAACATCGCCATCGGGAATTCATCCCGATCCAGGTACTGCCCCTGGAACCGCAGGTTCTGCTCCTCGATGTAGTAAGGCTCGCGCACCTCTTGCAGTGTGTTGCCCCACACCCGATAAGTCGCCTGCCAGACGCTGTGCCCATCGGCCTCGGTCAGTTGTTCCGGCAAGCCATTCAGATCGTTGTGGTAGTAGCGAATCTTCTGCAACGGGCCAAGGCCGTCGACGCGGGCCAGCGGTTCGTAGCCGTCATCATCGTAAACATAGAGGCTGGTCTGGCTGTGTTTATGCTCCTGCAACAACCGCAGTCCATCCCACACAAACTGCGTTTCTCCCAGCGGATACCCGTCACGGCCATGCTAGGTTTTTTCGATGCGTCGGCCCAGCTGCCAAACTCGCCATGGCGATAACGCTTGTCCTAATAGGTCAGCAGCTTGTTATGCACCACCAACCCAGCGCCAGCCTGCGGGCCGTCCAGCAGGTTGGCGGCGGCGTCGTAGGCGAAGGTTTGACCGTACAGGTTGTCAAGGCTAGCGCTTTTAAATACAACCTACGCCAGAATTTCCACTGCGGTTTCGCCTTCAAACGTTTGAACTGCAGTGCGATATATATCAGTCCAAATATCTCCAGCCGGTCTTTTGATAAGGTGTTTTGCGCCAAATACGTAAATGGTGTCGCCAAGAGAGATTTTTTCTTTGATGTGCTGTGCTGAAGGTGAAACTGAAAACTGACGTAAAAAAACCATAGGTTGACCCTGATGGTACAACCAAGCCGGCTCCCCCACCCATACGGGGCTCTCCTTTAAACAGAGAAATTCATTTTCCAATCGTTCAGTTAGCCATTTCTTTTTGTTTTTTGGCGCGCCTTGCTCAACGTATTCATCGTAAAGGCATCGGGCGAAATCCTCGGCCCCTTCAGCCTCCATCGAAGCGGACTTCTTTTCAGCAACAGCCATAGCCGCGCCCCAGAAAACGTGAAAATCAGTCAACTCACTCATGTCTGCTCCTTTAAAGCGTGCCTTACCATTGCCCTGTGGTTTTCACTACTCTCACCAAGTCCCAACCGGTATGGCGATACTTATCCATAGACTCATGCCCCCAAGGTGTCGCTTTGGTCAGGTTCCACTCCTCGTGAGCAACGTTTGATCGAGCTCGTTGAGGAATGTACTGATGATTCAGCTCCATCGGAACATCGATCACTTTGGTCTTGCCGACACGGCCGAGTCGTCTGTTCCTAGCACTGTCACGATAACGAACTTCAACCCTCATTCTAGGTGCTTTACCTTCCGACATCCGCGCCAGGTTTCTAGGAGAATATTTGCCAGGTGGTGCCTTGGCCGCAGCGTCTTTCCAGATACCTTTCCTTGCGGTGCCCCAACATTTCCAGCCCCAGGGGTCGGTCCAGCCCAACGGATTCGGTGCATATTGATAGAGGTTGATGCCCCCCGCCAACCCAATCGGATCCGGCGTCGTAAACCGCCCCACATCCGGATCATAAAACCTGAACGTATTGAAATGCAGCCCCGTCTCCCGATCCAGGTACTGCCCCTGGAACCGCAGGTTCTGCTCCTCGATGTAATAAGGCTCGCGCACCTCTTCCAGTGTGTTGCCCCACACCCGATAAGTCGCCTGCCAGACGTTGTGCCCATCGGCCTCGGTCAGTTGTTCCGGCAAGCCATTCAGATCGTTGTGGTAGTAGCGAATCTTCTGCAACGGGCCAAGGCCGTCGACGCGGGCCAGCGGTTCATAGCCGTCATCGTCGTAAACATAAAGGCTGGTCTGGCTGTGTTTATGCTCCTGCAACAACCGCAGTCCATCCCACACAAACTGCGTTTCTCCCAGCGGATACCCGTCACGGCCATGCTCGGTTTCTTTGTTGCGTCGGCCCAGCGGCCAAACTCGCCATAGCGATAACGCTTGTCCTGATAGGTCAACAACAGGTTATGCATGAAACGCCCGGCGGGCCGTCCAGCAAGTTGGCGGCGGCGTCTTATTCGGCGAATATTAATCAGCAGGCTTGGGTGATGGCACTGAAGTTGGTTATACCTTTATCAAAAAATAGGTAGGCCTGTACGCTGTCGTGGCTCAACATCACTGATTAAAGTGCTCCTTTGCTAGAACGGGACCTCAAATATTATTTTTCCTAGTCGGTTTTTAATGTGATAGCCGTTTTCATTTATTTCTGCAGTTTTGAAAAGGTCTCGTCGATCAATGAAGCTTGGAAGCTCGTGCATCCAGATTTTTTCCTTTTGAGTACTGTCTTCTTTACAGTACCAACCCTCACCGACTGCAGCACTAAGAGTCCTGTAGACGTTAAATTTGCGTTTTTTGTCTTGGCTGGATTTTGATAGTTTTTTAATTGGTGTCTCTTGCTCAAAATGACATTGCAATACTGCGTCAGCCGTCGAATTAATAATGTCTACAGTCGTGGGATTTTTCTCTTTCTTAGTTGCAATCGCAATGAGTGCTTGGCGTAGCTCCTCCAGTAGAATTTTTTCTTGGTTGACCCTGTCCATAGAGAGAAACTTGTCAAAGTCGAAGTTCTCTACGAAAATATTTGTGACACCTAACACATTGTCAAATAAGTCTTCGTCGCCGCGCGGGCCTAGCGAAACAACAATTTTACTACTCCCGTTTATTTTTATCTTGGGCAATAGGCTCATGAATATCTGAGTAATGTGATGGCTTAGTTGACGTATACGAATACAATCACGGCTAGCGGATATTTCACTTTCTTGCAAGGTCAGCAGGCTAAGATTCATCGCAATTTCCACTGTAAAATATTAAATATTATCAGGCGTGCCATATAACTTAAGGTAGCCATCTCTTGTGTCAACCTGCGGCAGCGGTTTTTTGTGAATAGGTGAAGGCATGTTGCCGTTATTTCTTGCCGCGTGCTTGTCAGTGATTTTTTGCTCCGTCGTTTTGGCTTGAAGCCGTGTTTTGTTTTTCTCGACAATCACTGCCTTGTAACGCCCGGGTTGGGGTTTGTTTAGAATATTGACCTGTTGGTTGGCACGAGGTGATGTACCGTTCTTATTCAGTGGGCGCCCGCTGATTCCCGGCTTCATCATCCGCCCTGTTTTTGTATCAACAATAACGTAGACGTGATTAGGGTTTTTGCTCGCATGGCTGTTGCCGTGGACCTTTCCACTGCCTCCACATGTCAGCCCTGATGGATCGATCCAGCCGAAGGGGTTGTCGGCATAGAGGTAGTTATTGATGCCCCCCGCCAACCCAATCGGATCCGGCGTCGTAAACCGCCCCACATCCGGATCATAAAACCTGAACGTATTGAAATGCAGCCCCGTCTCCCGATCCAGGTACTGCCCCTGGAACCGCAGGT